>Ga0256404_1000566_pt1 | contig 95845 bp, 91 predicted proteins | sample RumenRJG_01DNA_FD_185990 | JGI IMG/M metagenome (GOLD analysis project Ga0256404, IMG submission 185990) | Bovine rumen microbial communities from Lethbridge, Alberta, Canada - RJG_01 | ecosystem: Host-associated > Mammals > Digestive system > Stomach > Rumen | place: Canada: Alberta | collected... | reverse complement strand
TATCCGGTACTACAACAACGAACGTATCAAACTAAAATTAAAAATGAGCCCGGTACAATACCGAACTCACTTTCAAAATCAAGTCAAATAGATTTAATAATCCGTCCAACTTTTGGGGGTCACATCAATCGAGCGGCTTTTTTTAGTGCAATCGCTTTCCTTTTACCTTCAACTGGCCGAGTTGGAGGTACTTTTTTGTCTGCGGTTTGCCGTTAGAGTCATACCAGGGCAATACGCGGATATGCAGGGTCTCGCCGGCAGGCACTAAGATGGGTTGGTCCAAAATGATCAACTCTTTTTTGTTCTTCTTCAGTGCCGTATTCTCATAGATAGTCGTCACGTCGCGGAAGGTATCGCCGAAACCGTAGTTGATATGCATATTCATGCCTTCTCCGCCTTTGGCGCAAATAGGTAGAGATATTGTCTCAACCACCAATCCCTTCTTCTCTGCGCTGATCGAGTACTCCACGTAGCGATTTGCTACTTCATCTATCTCCCCTGCCGGCCAAAGTCCTCCAACGGGTACAAAACCGTTTTTCTGCTTTTCAATATTGACCAATCTCCAATCGCCGATCTCCAAGGTAAAGGTTTCTCCTTTGGCTGTGAAAGCGGCTTTCTTGCCTTTCTCCTCGATCACTTGCGCATAGGCGGCATAGGTCTCCTTGGATGGAAAAACAAGCCACGGATGCAGTTCTGCTAATTCCGGTGCCTGATTGATCAGTTCATAGGCTAACATCGCAATTGCCATGCCGCCGGTAGCAGAAGTGTGGGTCTTGTCGCCGCAGTTGAAATAGTGCGTCATGCAGTAGTCCTGTCCCGCCTGTTCATATAGTTCTCGGCTCCGCTCGGTCATGTCTAAGAAAGGCACGTTCATCTCTTCTGCCACTTCGTGCATGCAACGGATGTAGTTCTTGTTCTCGGCCAGTACATGTCGTCCTTCGTCATTGATCTTGCCGTCTTTGAAATAGGCCCGGCATATCGATCCCATCAAGACCGGTGTTACACCCATCTCGCGTGCTTCGTGGATATACTTGCGCAAGTACTCCTTATAAGTAGTGTTGGGCTCCGTGCCGCGCATGTCCGTCAAGGTGTCTTTTCCTTCGGCTCGTAATCGGGCATTCTGCACATAGACATCTTCGCCTTTGCATTTCTCATCATTGTGCGCAAACTGGATGATGAGCCAGTCGCCGGCATGCATCTGTTTCTTGACGGACTGCCAGAGGTTCTCTGTCTCGTAGAACGTACGGGTAGAAGCACCCGATTTACCGCGGTTATTGACCGTCACCGAGTCTGCATCAAAGAAGGCCTGCAGGTACATACCCCATCCGCGTTTTGGGGTTGCGGCGGGCTTATACTCCGACATCGTGCTGTCGCCGATCGTGTGCACTTTTCGTTTGGCTCCTGTCATAGGCAAAGCGCATAGCGCTAAAGCAAGAAGGATAAGGGATTTTCTCATAGCAATACGCGATTGAATTCTTTGGGTACGGGCGATTCGAAACGAACCGTCTTCTCCGTCGCGGGATGAATGAACGCCAGCACTTTGGCATGCAGGCACAGACGATCGATCGGACTGCTCTCATTGCCGTGCCCGTACTTGCGGTCGCCCACTACCGGACAACCCTTGGAAGCCAGATGAACACGGATCTGGTTGGTACGCCCCGTCTCGAGGTGCAGTTCTACTAGCGAATATTGTCCGTCTGCTGAGGTCCTCAAAGTCTTATAGTTGGTGATGGCGATATCGCCTCCATCGTCCACAGGCGACGAATAAACGACCGCATTACGTTTGTCTTCGGTTAACCAGGTTGTGATCTTTCCTTCTGCGGGTTTGAGTACACCTTCGGCCAACGCGATATATGTACGCTCGGTCACCAACTCCCGCCAGTACTCGCGCATGTAATGTTGCAGTTCTTCCGATCGTGCAAAAACCAACAGTCCGCTGGTCTCGCGGTCCAGGCGATGCACCACGTATATACCCGCGCGCGCGTTCTGTTTTTTAACGTACGCGCGTAAGATAGACTGTGCGGTGGTCTCGCTACTGCCCGGCGTGGATGCTACGGTGAGCAGACCGGGTTGCTTGTTAACTACGATAAGGTCATCGTCTTCATAGACGATCTTGAGTTTGGGATGGGTTAACTGACTGTTACCGCGACCGGAACTGACGGTTACTACATCGCCGGCTTTGAGGGCAAAGTCATGCCGTGTCTGGATGGCATTACCCACTTTGACACGCCGCTGACCTAATAACTGCTTCACCGACGACTTAGCCATACCGCCCATCTTCGCCATCAGGAAATCCATCAGCAAAGCGGGTTCCGCTACCTTTAATACTGTATCTTGTTTTCGTTTAATCATTGCTTGCAAATCCAGGCGTATGCCGCCATTGAGTTAATAACGAGGAAGAAAGTAAAGAGCACGATGGAGAACACATTGCCTACAATCACAAAAAGCGCGATACCTGCGATGCTATATACGATCCAGTATATCCACGCGTCTTTCTTGCGATAGATGAGCCAGAAATTCGCCATGATAGAGGACGCGATGAGTACGCCGTTGAAGATCTGCACGAGGGAAGGCGCAATCAGGTAGTCGCCGACCACGATGAGGGTGAAGATGACGAAGGTGATTAGCATCCATTTGGGAGCCAAGAAAGCCGGTTTTGCACCGTCGTCTGCAGGTTTATTCCACCGGATGATCGAGATGATCTGCAGCGGAATGAAGATGGCGAAGTAGAGGAACATACTGTCGTATTGCCCTTGGAGCAGGAATTGTACACCGAGCAGGATCGACATGATGATGCCGGCATAAAAACCCGTATAGTTCTGCGGGTTACGGATGGTGAGTATATACGCCACACCGATCACGGATGCCGGGATGCCGACCACCCACGCGATGTCGTGCCATTTCAATAAAGTGACGGACGGAAAGATCATTTCCGCTGCATACAATGCGCCTAATAAAGCACCGAATAATACGATCGAGATTCCCAAATTGCGGCCTAACGCGCGCCAGAGTTCTGAAATTTTCATGGTAGTATCATTTTAATACAACAAGGGGCAGACACATGCCTGCCCCTTGAAAATTGCAATTACTTGCGATTGCGGTTGCCGTAGCGGGACATGAACTTGTCCACACGACCTGCGGTGTCCACGAGTTTGGACTTACCGGTGTAGAACGGGTGACTCGTGTTCGAGATCTCGAGCTTGATCAGCGGATACTGAACGCCGTCGATTTCGATTGTGTCCTTGGTAGCAGCTGTAGAGCGGCTGAAGAACTGAGTACCGTCAGACATATCTTTGAAAACTACTACGCGGTAGTTATCAGGATGAATTCCTTGTTTCATAAGATGTTTCTCCTTTTTTAATCTGTTAAACAATTACTCAGCTACAACATTCAACTTGATCTCAGCTTTTACCTCACGGTGCAGACGAGCCTGTGCGGTGTGCTCACCCAACTCCTTGATCGGCTCTGCGATCGTGATCACCTTCTTGTCGATGATGATCTCGTTTGCTGCAAGCGCGTCAGCGATGTTTTGGGTGGTTACTGTACCGAAGATCTTACCGTCCTCGTTAGCTTTTACTTTAACCTCGATTACGGTCTCTGCCAATTTAGCCTCGAGTGCCTGCGCATCAGCCAGGATCTTAGCAGCCTTGTGAGCCTGTTGTTTGAGGTTCTCGGCCAGTTGCTTGCGGTTGCTCTCATTAGCGATGATAGCAATCTTCTGCGGCAACAGGTAGTTGCGTCCGTAGCCGTCACGTACTTTTACGATGTCGTTCTTGAAACCCAGATTAGCCAGGTCTTGAATAAGAATTACTTCCATGTTCTTTCCTTTCTACTTTAACGGGTTAATTATTTCATCATATCAGTTACGTAAGGCAGCAATGCCAAGTGGCGTGCTTTCTTAACGGCCTGAGCAACTTTGCGTTGGAACTTCAACGAAGTACCGGTGATACGACGCGGAAGGATCTTACCTTGCTCGTTCAGGAACTTCTTGAGGAACTCAGGATCTTTGTAATCGATGTACTTGATACCGCTCTTCTTGAAACGGCAGTACTTTTTCTTCTTCTGATCCGAACCTTGCGGAGTCAGATAGCGAATTTCGTCATTCTGTGCCATGATTAAGCCTCCTCTTCTGCTTTAGGTTGAACTTTACCTTTGTTACGACGCTTCTCAGCGTACTCGAATGCGTACTTGTCAAGACGCGTTGTCAGGAAGCGGATTACACGCTCGTCACGACGGAACTCGGTCTCGAGGGTAGCGATTACTGCAGGCTCTGCATCAAACTGAAGAATGAAGTAGAAACCTGAATTTTTACCTTGGATAGGGTAAGCGAGTTGCTTCAAGCCCCACTCCTCACGGTTCAGAATGGTACCGCCATTCGATGTGAGAAGATTCTCGAATTTCTCTACAGCCTCCTTTGTCTGCGGCTCAGACAAAACGGGAGTCAATACGAAGGCTGTTTCATAATGATTTACCATTGTAGTAAACTTAAATTAATTAGTTAATAATGTTTGTGCTTACGCGCATAGCGCGAAAAAAGCGTGCAAAGGTACGACTTTTTTCTGATATGACCAAATTTTTTCGAAGAAAAGTGCAAAAAAACCTTGTTTTTCTTCGTTTTGCTATCTCTGTTTAGCGATTATAGATCGTATAAAGGCGATGACCGTCCACAATCTCGTATTCCTGAGGAAGGCTCACCTTCGGAGCCGAAACGCCTTCACCAATCGCCAATTCCGGAGCTACTTCCACATGCATCTCGTCCCAGATGCCGGTCTCTAAAATATGATTGAGCAATGTCGTTCCGCCTTCCACTAAGATCGAGTGGATATTGCGCTTTGCCAGGTCCTCAGTAATGAACGGCCAATCGGTGCGATCCCGATAGACGATTGTTTCGGAGTCATCGGACAAAATCCGAGCGTCGGAGGGTATCCGATTGTGCCGGTCAACCGTCACCCGAATGGGGTTCCGTCCCTCCCAATGGGTATTCAGCAAACGGGGATTGTCCAGCAGCACTGTATTCGTGCCTACCATGATCGCCATGTTCTCCGCCCGCATCTTATGCACGATCTGTTTTGTGGCAGGAGTGGATATCTTCAGCGGCGAACCGCTTGTGCGTTTGATATCGATGAATCCATCGGCAGTTTGTGCCCATTTCAAAATCACGTAAGGTCTATGTTTCTCGTGCAGGCAGAGGAAGCGCTTGTTCAGTTCGCGGCATTCTTTTTCTAAAACACCAACCACCACTTCAATACCGGCGTCGCGAAGCATCTGCACGCCTTTGCCGGCCACTAGGGGGTTGGGGTCTAACATGCCGACGACCACGCGTCCAACCCCCTTCTCGATGATCAACTTCGCGCAGGGTGGTGTCTTGCCGTAATGACTGCACGGCTCGAGGCTCACAAACAGTGTGCATTGCGACATCTCGAAGTCTCGAGGTCTCGACATCTCGAGATGCTTAAAGCAGTTCACCTCCGCATGCCCTTCGCCGTATTTCTCATGCCATCCTTCGGCGAGGATCTGACCGTCAGGCCCCACAAGCACGGCACCAACCATCGGATTCGGTGCTACGAAATACTCCCCGCGACGGGCAATTTCAATACAATGTGCGATATAATTTGCGTATTCCATTTTTTTTTTGTAATTTTGCAGCGTGATTTCAAAAATACATGACATAGCATCCCAATTGGAAACCGCTTATCCGCATGACGAAGCGCTTGCTTTAGCATGGTGGATGGCAGAAGAGTTATCCGGTCTCAGCCGCAGTCAACTGCTTTGCGGCTGCAAAGATACAACTTTTTTGGCAAATACGCAAATAATTGTGGATCGTTTATTGCATTTTGAACCCATTCAGTACATTTTCGGGCATACTTTATGGAATAATCTCGATCTGAAGCTTACTCCGGCCACTCTCATCCCCCGTCCTGAAACAGCAGAATTAGTGGCGCGTATTCTCGAAGTCTCGAAGTCTCGAGATCTCGAAGTCTCGGTCCTAGACGTGGGAACCGGTAGCGGCTGCATCGCTATCGCCCTCAAAAAAGCTCATCCCGAATGGCAGGTGTCCGGCATCGACATCTCTCCCGAAGCGATTGAGGTTGCGAAAGAGAATGCGAGACGAAATGGGGTAGAGGTAGAGTTCTTGCAGAAGGATGTTTTTTCCGATGGAATCGGCACTTTTGACGTTGTGGTTAGCAACCCGCCTTATATAAGGGAATGCGAGAAAGCGGATATGCGGCCGAATGTGCTTAATTTTGAGCCTGCTACCGCCCTCTTTGTGCCCGACAACGATCCTCTGAGATTCTATCGGCGGATCGCAAGTCTGCATGGCAAGTACCTGTTTTTTGAGATCAATGAAGCTTTTGCGGCTGAGATGGAGTCGCTTCTGCGCGAACAAGGATATACGGCAATTACTATAACGAATGACATCTATGGAAAACCGAGAATTATCGAAGGCCGAATGGCTGGATAAGGCTGAGGCGTACTGTGCGAAATCCGAACACTGTGCGGCCGATGTGCGACGCAAACTCTATGAGTGGGGTGCGCCTGCAGAAATATTCGAATCCATCGAGCAAAAGCTCTATGCAAACGATTTCCTCAACGATGCCCGGTTCTGCCATGCCTACGTTCATGATAAGGTAGCATACCAATCATGGGGACGAGTGAAGATCCAAGCCGGTCTCAGAGCCCTTGGATTACCCGAATCGGAAATTCAGAAAAGTCTCGATGAAATCGACGAAAAACAGTACAGAACGAACTTAGAAGCACTCATTAAACAACGCAAGTCCGATGGCGAAGAAAAAAGGCTCCGGTTCTTGCTACAACGCGGCTTTACGTATGATGAAATAAACAAAATTTGCAAATAAATTTCTTAGCAAGCACGATTATTTTGATAAAAACATATCAAAATCTTGCATATTTCAAAAAAAAGCAGTAATTTTGTGCGCTTTTTACAAAACGGATATGGAAATAATAAAAACACCGATTGAAGGATTATTGGTTATAGAGCCCCAGGTTTTCAAAGATGCCCGCGGGTATTTTGTGGAGACCTACAACGAGGAACGGTATCGTGCCGCAGGGATCGACGCGCAGTTTGTTCAGGATAATCAATCTTGTTCGTCGTACGGCGTAGTACGCGGGTTGCATTTCCAGCGTCCGCCGTATACCCAGGCTAAACTTGTTTGCTGCACCGTCGGTCGCGTGCTGGATGTGGCAGTTGATCTGCGCAAAGACAGCCCTACCTACGGACAATGGTTCGGGGTGGAGCTGAGCGAAGAGAACAAACGCCAGTTCTTCATCCCAAAAGGCTTTGCCCACGGTTTCTCGGTGCTGAGCAATCAGGCCATCTTCACCTATAAATGCGATAATCTCTACCATCCCGAAGCAGACGGTGGTATTTTATTGAATGATCCCGATCTGGCGATCGATTGGCAGATACCCGAAGAGCTGCGAATTTTGAGCGATAAAGACAAACGTCATCCTTTATTGAAAGATTTCGATAATCCATTCTGATATGAATATACTGATCACTGGCGCAAACGGACAATTGGGTAACGAGATGCGGGTACTGAGTGCGGTGCATCCCAAACATACCTATTTCTTCACAGATATCGCGGAGCTGGATATCACAGACAAGGCAGCAGTGTTTGCTTTTGTGGAAGCAAACGCGATCGAATTGATCGTTAACTGCGCCGCCTATACGAATGTGGATAAGGCAGAGGAAGATGAGGCTACGGCCTTGAAAATCAATGCCGACGCAGTAGCCGTCTTAGGCAGTCAAGGCGTCAAGGTGATTCATGTCAGCACGGACTATGTCTTCTCCGGCGATGAACATATCCCGTGCAAAGAATCCGATCCGGTTGCACCGCGTACTGCATACGGGCGTACCAAATACGAAGGCGAGAAACGCCTCTTGGCGGTATGTCCCGAAGCTGTGATTTTGCGTACGGCTTGGCTTTATTCTGAATATGGCAATAACTTCGTGAAGACCATGATCCGTCTGGGGCACGAAAAAGATAAACTCGGCGTAGTGTTTGACCAAATCGGAACCCCCACATATGCCGCCGATCTTGCAGCCGCTATCTTTACCGTCATCGAGCATCCTATTTGGCAGCCGGGTATCTATCATTTCACGAATGAAGGAGTATGCTCGTGGTTCGATTTCACAATTGCAATCCATGAGTTAGCAGGCATAAAAAAATGTCAAGTTCGCCCGATTTTATCGGAAGAATATCAATATAAGACGCCCCGTCCCCACTATAGCGTTCTGGATAAATCGAAATTCAAAAAGACCTTCGGTGTTAGTATTCCTTATTGGATGGATGGGCTGAGACGGTGTGTTAAACTGTTAAACTGTTAAACTGTTAAAAATTTGATCTGTTAGTTCAATGGATAGAACGGGGCTCTCCTAAAGCTCAAATCCGGGTTCGATTCCCGGACGGATCACAAGAACCCTCCTATGCGGAAGCCGCTCCTCCCGTTTCATCGGGAGGACGCTCCGGGATAGAACGGGGCTCTCCTAAAGCTCAAATCCGGGTTCTTAGCCCTAAAGGGCACGATTATTTCGATTCCCGGGCGGAATACAATACGATGAAAGAAGTTTTAGATTTTCTCGCAGAGTTGGCGGCGAATAATAACCGAGAGTGGTTCGCCGAGCACAAGGAATGGTACCAACGGTGCTATGCCAAGTTCGTGGATTTCAGCGAACAATATATCCAGCGTCTATCAAAGATAGATCCTACGCTAAAAGGGCTGCAGGCCAAGGATTGTATTTGGCGAATCTACCGCGATGTGCGGTTCTCGAAAAACAAAGACCCGTATAAAAACTGGTTCGGCGTATTTCCGGCGACAGGCGTTCCGGGGCAACCGAAGACCTGGGGACGCAAATCCCTCCGCGGGGGGTACTACATGCATTTCCAGCCCGGACAATGTATGTTTGCCGGCGGCATCTGGGAGCCGAGCAAGGAATTGCTGACCGCATTGCGCAAAGAGATCGAGGCCAATTACGAAGAAGTGGAAGCCATCATGGCTACGCCGGAATGGCAGCGCTATTTCCGACAAGACTTCGATTCCTATTGGGGAGTGCTCAAGAAAGTGCCGGCAAGTTTTGACCCGGACTTCATCCACGCAGACTGGCTCAAGCATAAGGATTTTACCTTCTCCACGCCCCTGATGGATGCACAGGTATGCGCTCCGGATTTTCTCGATGAAATCGTGGAAATCGCGAAAGCCGCCAAACCCATGAATGATTTTCTGAATTATACGTTTGAAGAGTACGGGGAGTTCCCGGATAGATGCTGCTAATGACCGCTTCAAAACCCATATTGCCCGCTTTGGCTGTGGATGCTGCATGTAGCGGCAACCCCGGTGTGATGGAGTTCCGGGGTGTCATTGCCGACACCGGAACGGAAGTGTTCCGTCGTGGACCCTTCAAGCAGGGCACGAATAACATCGGGGAGTTTCTTGCACTCGTCCTTGGGCTTGCCTATATCAAAAAGTACAATCTCCCGTGGGTAATCTATACGGATAGCGTGACGGCGCTCGCATGGGTCCGCGCCAAACGATGCAAGACAAAGATGGAGTGGACCATGGAGAGTCAAGACCTCTTTCTGATGGTTCGCAAAGCCGAGATGTGGTTGCACGACAATACATGGACAACCCCCATCTATAAGTGGGATACAAAGGCTTGGGGCGAAATTCCTGCCGATTTTGGCCGCAAATGATAAAAATAGATTACAAAATGCAAAAATATTTGCATATATAAAAAAAAAGCAGTAATTTTGTACCCGCAATTGAAATAAAACGAAAAATTATACACAAATAACTTAATTTTTTTACACAATTATGACAAAAGTAGCAATTAACGGCTTTGGCCGTATTGGTCGTCTGGCTTTCCGTCAGATGTTCGAAGCTGAGGGTTATGAGGTAGTTGCAATCAACGACTTGACCAGCCCGAAGATGTTGGCTCACCTTCTCAAATACGACACCGCTCAGGGTGGTTTCGCAGGCAAGTTCGGTGAGGGCAAGCACACTGTAGCTTACAAAGACGCTCAACTCGCTGAGGATGGCAAGACCGTTCTCGTTCCGGGGTCTATCATCGTTGACGGCAAGGAGATCACTATCTACGCTATGCCGAATGCAGCTGAGCTGCCTTGGGGCAAACTCGGTATCGATGTAGTGCTCGAGTGCACAGGTTTCTACACCAGCAAAGCTAAAGCTGAGGCACATATCCAAGCAGGTGCAAAGAAAGTTGTTATCTCCGCTCCGGCAGGTAACGATCTTCCGACCATCGTTTACAACGTTAACCACAAGACGCTGACTCCGGCAGATAAGGTTATCTCCGCAGCTTCTTGCACCACCAACTGTCTCGCTCCGATGGCAGCTGCTCTGCACAAATACGCTCCGATCCAGAGCGGTATCATGAGCACGATCCACGCTTACACGGGTGACCAGATGATTCTCGACGGTCCGCAACGTAAGGGTGATCTCCGTCGTAGCCGTGCAGGTGCACAGAACATCGTTCCGAACAGCACCGGTGCTGCAAAGGCTATCGGTCTCGTTATTCCGGAGCTGAACGGTAAGTTGATCGGTAGCGCACAGCGCGTTCCGACTCCGACCGGATCGACCACTATCCTGGTTGCTGTTGTTAAGGGCAAAGACATCACCAAAGAGGGTATCAACGCAGCTATGAAGGCTGCTCAGACCGAGAGCTTCGGTTACACCGAGGATGAGATCGTTTCCAGCGATGTTATCGGTATGAAGTTCGGTTCGCTCTTCGATGCTACCCAGACTATGGTTGCTAAGATCGACGAGGATACCTATCAGGTACAGGTTGTTAGCTGGTACGACAACGAGAACAGCTACACCAGCCAGATGGTTCGCACCATTAAGTACTTGGCAGAACTCAAGTAATTCTACCAAAACTTGCAGAAAAATGGCATGCGCGTTTGCGTATGTCATTTTTTTTTTGTAATTTTGCAGCCAAATTGAAATCTTATGGCGAAAAACGAAGTTAATCGTGCCCGTGTGGCTAAGAAATACATTGTAATGGCAGAAGAAGGGGAGCGGGTTTTGTTGGACAAAGCGCGTGAGACCCTCGGACTGGATCTGAGCGATGCCACTCTCGTGTACACGGGCGTGGGCGCGATCAATATAATAAAGAGTCTGCAGCATCTCGACCGCGAGGCTGAGGTCTATAATATCGGCTATGCCGGTAGTGCCAACTTCGACCTCGGTACCTGGGTGGAAGTAACCGAAGTGCGTCTCAATCATCCCAATGTGACGTATTCGGAGCCGGAGTTGCGGTTACAGGTTACGGGTTACGGATTACAGGCGGTTTGTTATAGCAATTGCGATTTTGTGCTGGCCTCGGAGTATAAGGACTGCGTGTTCGACATGGAACTGGCGTTCATTGCCGCACTCGGATTCAAGAATCTGCATAGTTTGAAGTATGTGAGCGATAACCTGTCGCTACATGCCTATCACGATTTAACCCACGGAGTCGAATGACCACGATCTATTTAAAGCCCCATAAAGAGGACTCTCTCAAGCGTTTTCACCCCTGGGTTTTCTCCGGGGCGATTGCCCGTGTGGTGCTAGATGCTTCGCATAAGGCGGCCGCACCGGAAGAGGGGGAACTCGTTTGCGTGCGTTCTGCTGCCAACGAAGTATTGGGAGTCGGACATTGGCAGATTGGGTCGATCGCCGTGCGTATCTTGGCGTTTGGAGAAGAGACTTTACATGCTGATTTCTGGGCAGAACGAATCAGTGCAGCCTATCGGATGCGCGAGTCAATCGGGTTGATCCGACAGGATAATAACACTTTCCGTCTCATCCACGGTGAAGGCGATTTTCTGCCGGGATTGATCGTCGATGTCTACGCCGATACAGCGGTCATCCAGGCCCATTCGGTGGGTATGCATGTCAGCCGCAAAGAGATAGCTAAAGCGCTGATGCAAGAAATCCCGCAAGTACAAAACGTCTATTATAAATCCGATGACACCCTGCCTTTCAAAGCACCGATAGATGGCGAAAAGACCGGATGGCTTCAAACTACCGAGACCTCGGGATCTCGAGATTTCGAAGAATATTGGTCTGTGGAAAACGGCTTACAGTTCCGCATCGATTGGTTAAGGGGACAGAAGACGGGATTCTTTGTCGATCAGCGGGAGAACAGGGCTTTGGTAGAGCGCTATGCGAAGGATAAGGACGTCCTCAATATGTTCTGCTACACAGGTGGTTTCAGTTTATATGCCTTGCGAGGCGGTGCGAAAACTGTCGATTCGGTCGACGTCAGCCAAAAAGCGATTGACCTGGTGAACATCAATGTGGCGAAGAATTTTCCTGAGGCCACGAACCATACGGCGGTTGCTGCCGACGCCTTTGAGTACCTGACTGCTCAGAAGAATACCGGTAAGACGTATGACCTGATCATCCTCGATCCGCCTGCTTTTGCCAAACATCGCGATGCGGTGAAGAATGCATTGCGGGGGTACCAGCGCATCAATGCGAAGGCGATTGAGATGATTCGCAAGGGCGGACTGCTTTTCACCTTCTCTTGTTCGCAAGCCGTAGATAAAGAGGCGTTCCGTTTGGCGGTGTTCAGTGCAGCTGCTTCCGTAGGAAGGAAAGTGCGGATTTTGCATCAGTTGCATCAACCGCAAGATCACCCGATCAACATCTACCACCCGGAAGGAGAGTACCTAAAGGGTTTAGTCCTCTACGTGGAATAAACCCTTATTAGTAATTGGTAATTGGTAATTGGTAATTGGTAATTGGTAATTGGTAATTTGTGATTTATGCAATTAGTTTGTTTTGATACGGAGACGACGGGATTGGACGTGCAGAAAGAGCACATCATCCAGTTATCGCTTGTGAAGTTTGATACCGAAACCTGGCAGATGATCGACCAGCGTGATTGGTATATCCTGCCCGAAGGCGAGTTCACGATTCCTGCGGAAGCTGAGGCGGTGCATCATATCAGCAAGGAGTTTTTGTTGGAGCACGGCGTGAGTCTGCGTAGTGTGTTTGATGACTTCGTGTCCTTCGTCGGCAGTTGCGATATGTTGTCCTATAACGGCAACGGTTACGATGCGCCGCTGATGCATTATAACTTCAAACGTTTGGGGCTGAACTTCTCGTTTGAGGGTCGGACTTGGTACGATGCCTTGTTGCTCGAACGTATCCACACGGCAGGGATGGTCGACGAAAACGGAGAGCGCTTGCATAATAACCTGACCAGTGCCTATACCCGTTACTACGGTCATTCGTTTGAGGGCGCACATAACTCCTTGGACGATGTCATGGCTACCATAGAAGTGTTCAAAGCGCAAGTGGCAAACCACGACTGGGAATGGGCACAAAGGGAGGAATTCGGATTTATCTGTTTTGACCGTTGGTTGGTCAAGAAAAACGGATACTATTACCTCACGCAGGGGGCGCATAAGAACGAGTCCATCGAGTCTATGATGCGTATTGATCGCAGTTACCTGGAATGGATCGTGGATAAATGTCAATGGACGGATGACCAAACACGCGAAATCATCAATCCGTATCTCGGTCGAGTTCAGAAGACGTCTTCAAGGGGTAAAAAAAGGTCAAAAGGTATAATTACAGATGCCGATTTGAGCCTTTTTTAAGCAAAAAGTGCAAAAAAATGCGCAAATATTTGCGTATGTCAATTTTTTGTAGTAATTTTGCACCCGCTTTTGACAAAACGGCCGGTTGGATGAGCGACTTAGTCAGCGGTCTGCAAAACCGTTTAGAGCGGTTTGACTCCGCTACCGGCCTCCAAGCCGCCTTGATAAAGGGCGGCTTATTTTTATGGAAGAGATCATCAAGGACATCACTTCACAGGAGTACAAGTACGGTTTTACTACGGATGTGGAGACCGATATTGTACCGGCGGGACTGAGCGAAGATATCGTTCGGTTGATTTCGGCGAAGAAAAACGAACCCGAATGGCTCCTTGAGTTCCGTCTCAAAGCCTTCCGTAAATGGCAGACGATGTCCGTGCCGACTTGGGCCCACCTTGATATCCCCGATATTGATTTTCAGGCGATTTCCTACTTTGCTGCACCCAAAGCAAAAAAAGCGAAAGGCGAGAAAGATGAGATCGACGAGGAGATCATGAAGACCTTTGATAAACTCGGTATCCCCTTGGAAGAGCGAGCGGCGTTAGCGGGAAACATGGCTGTTGATGCGGTCATGGATTCGGTGAGCGTGAAGACCACTTTTCGGGAGACCTTAGCTGAAAAAGGCATCATCTTCTGTTCTATCTCCGAGGCGGTGCGTGAGTATCCGGACCTGGTGCAAAAATACCTCGGATCTGTCGTCCCCCCCACCGATAATTTCTATGCGGCCTTGAACTCTGCCGTGTTCTCGGACGGTTCGTTCGTCTATGTGCCAAAAGGCGTTCGTTGCCCGATGGAACTGAGCACGTATTTCCGTATCAATGCGGGTAATACGGGGCAGTTTGAACGTACGTTGCTGATTGCTGATGAGGGCGCGTATCTGTCTTATTTAGAGGGATGTACGGCACCGATGAGGGATGAGAACCAGTTGCATGCGGCGATCGTGGAGATTGTGGTTCACAAAGATGCGGAAGTGAAGTATTCGACCGTGCAGAACTGGTACCCGGGAGACAAGAATGGTAAGGGCGGAATCTATAATTTTGTGACCAAACGCGGCATCACTCACGAGAACGCACGGTTGAGTTGGACGCAAGTGGAGACAGGTAGTGCGATCACGTGGAAGTACCCGAGTTGTATATTGAAAGGTGACAACTCGACGGCAGAGTTTTACTCGGTAGCCGTGACCAATAACTACCAGCAGGCGGATACGGGAACGAAGATGATTCATATCGGGAAAAACACCCGTAGCCGGATCATCTCGAAAGGTATCTCGGCCGGACACAGCCAGAACGCGTATAGAGGCCTGGTGAAGATGGGCGCGAAAGCAGAAAATGCCCGTAACTACAGTCAATGTGACAGTCTGTTATTGGGTGACAAATGCGGTGCCCATACCTTCCCGGATATGATCATCATGAACCCCACCGCAACCGTCGAACATGAGGCTACGACGAGTAAGATTAACGAAGATCAACTCTTCTATTGCCAACAAAGGGGTATAGGCGTAGAGGATGCGGTGGGGTTGATTGTGAACGGTTATGCCAAAGAGGTGATGGACAAACTGCCGATGGAGTTTGCCGTAGAGGCCCAGAAGTTGCTACAAGTGAGTCTGGAGGGAAGCGTGGGCTAAGGCAATGCCCCCGTGATTACCTCGAGAATGACGCACTTATCGCGTACAAGTCGCGCACTTACCGCACACTTATCACGCACTAATTTTTGCACGTAAACACGTTAGTATTATATACATAGTATATAATACCGAAGAAATAGCATTTTATGCCAAATCTATATGCTCTGCGACGATCGGAGCGGAAAGGAAAAGCGATGCGGATTGCGAAAAGCGGTCCGCATTTTCTGTAGTTAGATAGCGGCACGTACCGCAGGTAGAGAGTTGATTCTGGTACTCGGGATGACGAGTGAGATAGTCTTTAAGACTATTCGCTACCAGATCACCTTGTGCAATAATGCCGATATTTTTTGCTGTTTTGGCTATTTTCTCTTTGAGAAGCGGGTAGTGGGTGCAACCGAGCACAAGGGTATCGATCTGCGAATCTTTATGCAGAATCTCACGGATATATTTTTCTACGAAATAGTCAGCCCCATCATTGAGATGCTCGCCACTTTCAATGAGCGGCACCCACATGGGGCAAGACTGTTGAGAAACTGTCAGTTCAGGTGCTATCTTTTCCAACTCGAGGACATAGGATTCGGAAGAGACCGTTGCCGGGGTACCTAATATTCCTACGTGTTTTGATTTTGTTATGCCCGGAACGGCTTCCACAGTAGGACGGATAACACCGAGAACGTTCACTTTCTTATCTTTGATAAGCGGCAGGTCGCGTTGTTGGATGGTACGGAGCGCTTTGGCAGAAGCGGTGTTGCATGCCAAGATGATGAGGGCGCAATCTTGCGAAAGAAGATAGTTGACAGCTTGAAGGGTATAGCGATAGATGACGTCGAACGAGTGCGTACCGTAGGGTGCGCGCGCGTTATCTCCAAGGTAGAGATAATCATACTCCGGAAGTTGCTTACGGATGGCCTCTAAGATGGTCAAACCGCCGTATCCACTATCAAAAATGCCGATTTTTGCCATAATCGGCTGCAAAATTACAAAAAAATTTGCATATGTGCAAAAAAAAGTGTATCTTTGCACGCTTATTTGTTAAATTTAAGGTAAAAATGAGAAAAATCTTTATTGCAGCAGCTTTAGTGCTGAGTAGTATGACGGCTTTTGCCGGAGGAATTGTAACAAACACAAACCTGTCTGTCGCTTATCTGCGTAGTGCAGCCCGTGAGGGTGCTATCGATATCGACGGCGTATATTTCAATCCTGCCGGAACGGCTTTCTTGCCGAACGGTATCCATGCGTCTGTAGGTATGCAAACGGCGATCCAGGAGCGTAATACGGAGTCCGATTTCAGACTCTTTGCGATGAACGAGGCGCATCTCGGTCAATCTACGGTAAAATACAAAGGTAAGGTTTTGGCTCCGGTTATCCCGATGGCCCGTTTGGCATACAACTGGGATCGCTGGAATATTCAGGCGGCATTCAATGTAGTCGGTGGCGGAGGTCAGTGCAAGTACCACGACGGCATCGGTCTGTTGGAGCAAATTGCCGGTGCGTTGGCTTATGCGAACGGAGGGCAGACTTACAGTTTGTATTCGGATATCGTAGGTGAGTCATATCAGTTCGGTCTTTATGTAGGAACAAGTTATGAGATCATCAAGGATCACTTGGCTATCGCGCTGGGTCTGCAGGCTGTTTACGCGATGAACGGTTACGAAGGCGGATTGAGTGATATCAAATTCACCACAGCAGCCGGTCAGGGCGCACTCCCGAATGTGTTGCTGGATTGTACGCAGAAGGGCTTTGGCGCTACGCCGATCATCGGTATTGATTATCGTCTGAACGAGAAATTCAACATCAGTGCCCGCTGGCAGTTCCAGACTTATCTGAAGATGAAGACCAAAGCGCACAATAGTCCGGCTGCTACGGCTGGCGACCCGCAAGCGCTGCCGGATGCTATCCTTGGCAGATTGAAAAATGCCCAAGACGGAGAGTCTTTCCGCAGCGATATCCCGGGTTATCTGATGACCGGTCTGCAATACGCGCCGATCGAGCCGCTTCGCCTCGCGCTCTCTTATCGTTATTTCGACGAGAAACACGCAACGCGTGAGAATATTGCGGGTAAAAAACTTAACAAGGACAATCCGGGTACGCACGAGCTCTGCTTCGGTCTGGAGTGGGACATCATCAAGTACCTGACGTTCTCCTGCGGTTACCAGAGCGGTTTCTATCAGATGAGGGATAAAGAGATGAGTGACTTGGATTTCCAGGTGAACAGCTATTCGATTTTGATGGGTTTCCGCATCAATATCAACAAGCACTGGAATATCGACCTCGGTTACATGCATTCGTTCTATGACAACAGAACGGTGAAGACCGATATCGCGCTCTCTCCGGCGGTTTCGCTTCCTTATACGGTTAACTTCTCCCGCAAGAACGACGTAGTGGGTGTAGCGGTTAACCTCTGCTATTAATTCGTAAATACTTAAAATGATACAGATATGAAATTCAACGTTTCGAGTTCCAAACTCTTTTCGCAATTACAGGCTGTCAGCCGTGTGATTAACAACAAAAACTCTTTGCCGATCCTGGACGACGTGCTGTTTGATCTGGCAGGTAACACTTTGACGCTGACCGCTTCGGATGGCGAGACCACGATCCGTACAAACGTGGAAGTGGAGAATGCAGAAGGAGCCGGTAAGGTTGCTTCGGCCGCTAAGTTGTTGCTGGAGACCCTTAAGGAGTTCAGCGAGCAGCCGCTGGCATTCACCATTGACGAGAATAACTTCGCCGTTAACATGGTTAGTCAGAACGGTACCTATTCGTTCGTAGGCGTGAACGGCAACGAGTATCCTGAGATGCCGGAAGCGGAGGCGGATGCTCGTCAGATCCTTATGCCGGCTAACGTACTGCAGAGCGCGATTGAGAAGACCATCTTCTGTACGGCAGATGACGATTTGCGCCCGGTGATGAACGGTGTTTTCTTTGATATCACGGAGGACAAGGTTACGATGGTAGCTACTGATGCACACCGTCTGGTTCGTTATATGAATACGGGCGTTAAGGCAGGCGTTGCGGCCAGCTTTATTCTGCCAAAGAAACCGGCTTCGATGCTCAAGAACCTGTTGGCTAAAGAGGAAGAGGATGTGAAGGTTACGTTCGGAGCAAAGAACGCCCGTTTTGAGTTTGGCAACACGATCGTTGTTTGCCGTCAGATCGAGGGTCGTTTCCCGAACTACAACGCAGTGATTCCGCAGGGCAACCAGAACGTAGTAACGGTTGATCGTCAGACGATTATCAATGCCTGCAAGCGTGTAGCAGTGTTTGCCAATAACGGAACTGCACAATTGCGTTTGGCTTTGAGCGAGAACCAGATCAAGATATCTGCACAGGATATTGATTTCTCGACCAGCGCAGAAGAGACCATCAGTTGTGACTACAACGGAACGCCGATGGCGATCGGTTTCAAGGCTCCGTTCCTGATTGACTTGCTGAGTTCGATCGAGAGTGCGGATGTACAACTGAAATTGGCTGATCCGGCACGTGCAGGTTTGATCCTGCCTGCAGAGAATGAGGAGAATGAGGATGTGCTGATGCTCTTGATGCCGATGCTGCTGAACGATTAATAGACCGCTACGCTGTAAGACCGTTACACTGTAAGACCGGCCTGCGGCCTATAAGACAAAATTTTATTTTATGAACTATCGTTCTTTGACTGCGCAAGAGATTGCGCAACTGGAGTCACAAGGCTGCTCGGCGTTGAACTGGGCAGACGTGGAAGTAGCGAACGCGTTTGACGCTCGCTACGTTCATAATACCCGTTTCTCGGGGCATAACCAACTGGGTGTATTCGGTAAGGAGATCGAGTTACCGGGTGGTTTGAAAATCCATTCGGGTATCTATAATGCCACTTTGCATAACTGTGAAATAGGCAACGATGCGCATTTGTACAATATCCATAACTACATCGCCAACTATCATATCGGTGACAACACCTGCATTGAGAATGTGAACGCAATCCTCGTGGATGGCAAAAGCACGTTTGGTAACGGAGTACGTGTGCCGGTGATGAACGAAGGCGGTGGTCGTGAGATCCCTATCTTCAATGAGTTAAGTGCGAGTCTGGCTTATATCCTGACGCTCTACCGCCATCGTCCCAAGATGATTCACGAGTTGGAGCAGATGATCGATGCCTATGCGGAAGCGCAAGCTTCGGATCACGGTTATATCGGTGACCACGTACGGATCTTGAACTGCGGCAGTATCAAGAATGTGCGGGTGGGCGATTATGCCGAACTGGTCGGTGTGAGCCGTCTCAAGAACGGAACGGTAAACTCGAATGAGTACGCTCCAGTGCGTCTGGGTAGTGGTGTCAAGTGCTCGGATTTCATCATCGCCTCGGGCGTAGAGATTGGTGATAGTACGCTGGTGGATAAGTGTTTTGTAGGGCAAGGTTGTATCTTTGACAAACACTACTCGGCCGGCGAGAGTCTGTTCTTCAGTAACTGCCAGGGCATGCACGGAGAGGCCTGTGCGATCTTTGCTGGTCCGTATACCGTGACGCACCATAAGAGTACATTGCTGATTGCAGGTATGTTCTCGTTCATGAACGCGGGTTCGGGTAGTAACCAATCGAACCACATGTACAAACTTGGTCCTATCCATCAAGGCATGGCGGAGCGTGGTTCGAAGACAACGAGTGACAGTTACTTGTTATGGCCGTCGAAGATCGGTGCGTTCAGCCTGGTGATGGGTCGACATACGCATCATGCGGATACGTCGGAGATGCCGTTCTCGTATCTGATTGAGAACCAGTCAGAGAGTTACTTGGTGCCAGGTGCTAACCTGCGTACCGTTGGTACGATCCGTGATGCGCAGAAATGGCCAAAACGAGACAACCGCAAGGATCCGCATAAACTCGACCAGATCAATTTCAACCTGCTTAGTCCTTATACCGTACAGAAAATGTGGAGGGGACGCGAGGTGCTTAATGAGTTACAAGCGCTCAGCGGTGAGAATACCGAGGTATACGGGTACAGGAACTGCAAGATCCGTAATACATCCTTGCAGCATGGCCGCGAACTTTATACGATCGGTATACAAAAATTCTTGGGCAATAGTCTCATCAGTCGTCTGGAGCAGACCGAATGGTATAACCTGAACGAACTGCGTGCGGCTTTGAAACCCGATAGCGAGATTGGCATCGGCCCGTGGGTAGACTTGGCAGGTCTGATTGCTCCGCGAAGCGAAGTAAAACGATTGTTGGATGATATTGAGACGGGTGCGTTGAGTTTGGAGTCTATTCAGGAGCGCCTTATTGAGATGCATGCTAATTATTACTCCTATGAGTGGACCTGGGCGTTGGAAAAGCTCGAGCAGGTATGGGGTTGCAAGGTGAGCGAAGTGAGTCTGGAGAAAGTTCGTAAGACGGTGGAGGAATGGAAAGAGGCCGTAGTCAAGTTGGATAAGATGGTATACAACGATGCCCGTAAGGAATTTGACCTCAATAGTCAAACCGGTTTCGGCGCGGACGGAGACCGCAGTCAGGCAGCTGCTGACTTCGAAGAAGTACGCGGTTCGTTCGAGTCCAACTCATTCGTCAAAGCCGTACTTGAGCATATTGATAAAAAGAGTCAGTTAGGCGACCGGATACTTTCTAAGTTGGCACAGATAAAGTGAGTAATGCAAAAGTAACCATATTAGGATGCGGAAGTGCGAAGCCGACCAAAACGACTTCGCCTTCGGCGCAGTTGGTGGAGATCTGCGATAAGTCCTTTCTCGTAGACTGCGGGGAAGGGGTTATCCTGACGATGCAGAAACTGGGGGTACATACTTCGAGGTTATATAACATTTTCATCTCGCACCTGCATGGTGACCACTGCTTTGGTCTCATCGGTTTGCTGACCACCTTAGGCATGCTTAAACGGACGCAACCGATGCATATATATGCGCATCCGGATTTGGAAAAACTGCTCACGCCCTTATTGGAGTATCATGCCAATGACCGACAGTATGAGATCATTTTTCACCCGATCAATCCGCACAAACATACGGTCATCTTTGAAGACCGTACCGTGAGCGTGGAGACTATTCCCCTCAAGCATGGCGTGCCGACCTGTGGTTTTCTTTTTAAGGAGACCCACCGTGTGAAAAACGAGGACGGAACAATCGGTTATGAGACGCGCAAGCGTTATGCCTATTGTTCTGATACACAGTATAGTGAGAAGATTGTGCCGATCATCGAAGGCGTAGATACTTTGTACCACGAATCGACGTTCTTACAGACGCATGGGGCACGCAGCAAGGAGGTAAAACATTCTACAGCCGCTGAGGCAGCAACAATCGCCAAGATGGCGAAGGTCGGAAAACTGGTTTTGGGGCACTATAGTGCCCGTGTGGAAGACCATAGCCTCTTCTTGAACGAAGCCAAACCTATTTTTGAGAACACAATCCTCGCGGAGGAAAACGATGAAATTGCAATCTGATGGCAAAAACAACTATCCAATATGTATGCTCGTCCTGTGGTGCTAAAGCACCGCAGATGTTGGGCCGTTGTCCGGTTTGCGGCGAATGGGGAACGTACGAGGAAGAGGTGATTGAAAAAGGTCGAGGCCTCGACATCTCGAGATCCCGAAATCTCGAAAAGAGTCGGCCTCAACGTCTCCAGGAAGTGGTGGCGAATGAAGAGATGCGGATTGACATGCATAACGGTGAGTTCAATCGTGTGTTGGGCGGCGGATTGGTTCCCGGCAGTTTGGTGCTTTTGGGCGGCGAACCCGGTATCGGTAAGTCCACGTTGGCATTACAGGTGCTGATGCAGCAAGGGGAACGCAAGACCTTCTACGCATCGGGTGAAGAGAGTGCACGGCAGATCAAGTTGCGGGCCGAACGATTGGCCGGTAATGCGGAAAACCTCTACATATCATCCGAGACATCGCTGGAACGAATCCTGGATCAGGTGAAGGAATTGGAACCGGATATTGTAGTTGTTGACTCCATCCAAACGATTGGTACAGAGGCGGTTGAGGCATCTATCGGAAGTCTTACTCAAGTGCGCGAATGTGCTGCTTGGATACTCGAATTCGCCAAGACCCGTAACATCCCGTTCATCATCATCGGGCATATCAATAAAGAGGGTTCGTTGGCAGGTCCGAAAGTACTGGAGCATATTGTGGATACGGTGCTGCAGTTTGAAGGTGATCAGCAGTATATGTACCGTATCTTAAGGGCACAGAAGAACCGGTTCGGTTCGACATCTGAGATTGGTATCTACGAGATGCGCGGCGACGGATTGCGCGAAGTAACGAACCCATCGGAGTTATTGCTTTCCACAGCCCGTGAAGGTTTGTCCGGTATCTCAATCGCTGCAGCTGTAGAAGGGGTAAGACCATTCCTGATCGAAGTGCAGGCATTGGTGTCGAGTGCCGCATATGGTACCCCACAACGTTCTTCGACCGGTTTTGACGGCAGACGACTGAATATGTTGTTAGCGGTACTGGAGAAACGTATCGGGTTTAAGTTGCTCCAGAAAGATGTGTTTCTAAACATCGCAGGAGGCCTCAAAGTACAGGATCCTGCGATTGACTTGGCGGTGTTGGCGGCGGTACTGAGCAGCAACATGGATATTGCGTTGGATGCCGGTACCTGTCTGTGCGGCGAAGTGGGACTGGCAGGTGAGATACGTTCCGTTAACCGCATTGAGCAACGCATCTCCGAGGCGCAAAAATTGGGTTTCCGGCGGATCCTTATTCCTGCGGAACAGAAAGTGGAGATTTCCCGTTATTCTATTGAAGTAATACCGGTAAAAAGGGTGACAGACGCTTTTAGACTGCTCATAAAAGCATAAAAATTGCAAAAAAAGGCATATACACTTGTATATGTCATTTTTTTTTTGTACCTTTGCGCCCGATTTTGTATAATGTGTATTATGCGCGTACGCGAATGGATTATAGGAATGTTGATTTTCGGTGCTCTGCTTGTTACCTCCAAGGTGCAGGCAGAAGAGCAGCCATTTTTGTGTGAATTGGGTGTGCAAGGTGGTTTCGGCTACTATGTAGGCGATGCCCATCCGCATATATGCATGGATATTCGCGAGGCGTACGGTTTGCATTTCCGGTATAAGTTCACCAAGCGTTTGGCTATTCAGGCTAAAGTGTCTGGTCAACGTATAGCAGGACATGATTTCACTATGCGCGGTGAGAAGTTGGATTCCAAATGGCAGACGCAAATGATCAATGTGGACGTGATGGCGGAATTTAACTTTTTCCGATTCGGTTCCACGAATCCCTTGGACAAGCGTATCCGTTGTTATACCCCGTATATCTTCCTGGGTATAGGTGCAGGTATGTATAACGGCGACTGGTTGATGGCTAAAGGGCAGGGGGCGAAAGGAACGCATGCTACGGCCTATGTCCCGTTCGGTATCGGTTTTAAATGGAAATTCCATGACTATATTGGCATGAATATTGCATGGCAACATAATATCTACATGGCGGATAATATCGAGTGCCGCGATGAGTTGAATAATAAGCACCAGCTGAATGGTTGGAACTGGATGAACTGCGACTTGACGGGAATGTTTACAGTGGGTATTGTGTTTGAGTTTGCAAGGGCTCCGAAAGCATGCCGGATATGTAATTGGTAAGTGGAAAATGGATTATAAAGAGCAGATAGACAGAGCGCTACTACCGCGGCATATTGCCATCATCATGGATGGTAACGGTCGCTGGGCAAAGAAGCAGGGATTGGCGCGTATGTTCGGTCATAAGCAGGGTGTGCAGACCGTGCATGATATCACAGTAGCGGCCACAGAGTTGGGCATCGAGTACCTGACGCTGTACACGTTCTCTACGGAAAACTGGAATAGACCCAAAGAAGAAGTGGATGCGCTGATGACACTCCTGGTGGATACGATCGCCAAGGAGACGCCGACGCTGATGAATAACAACGTGCGGTTGCAAACGATAGGTGACATCGAACGTTTGCCGGAAGGAACGAAGCAGAAATTTCTGGGTTGCATCGAGCAGACGAGCCGCAACACAGGTTTGACAATGGTCATTGCCCTCAGTTACTCAGCACGGTGGGAGATTACTGAAGCGATGCGTCAGGCCGTGAGTCGTGCGCAAGCAGGCGCGTTACGTGCGGAGGATGTGAATGAACAGTTGGTCAGCACTCTCATGACTACGAATGAGATTCCGGATCCGGATCTGCTTATCCGAACCAGCGGAGAGTACCGTATCAGTAATTTCCTTTTATGGCAGTTGGCATACTGTGAACTCTATTTTACGGATTGTCTCTGGCCGGAGTTTACCCAAGAGGAGTTTTATAAGGCTATCGTAGATTATCAGAAACGCGAAAGAAGATTTGGAAAGACGAGTGAACAGATTCATTAGTAGCATAGTATTTTTGCTTTTCGGTATCGGGTTGTTTGCCCAGGATATCGAGTACAGCATGACGCGCAAGACCTACGAGATTGCCGGTATCGAGGTGGAAGGAGCGGATAACTACGAGGACTTCGTATTGATCGGTTTCTCCGGTCTTGCCGTAGGCGATAAGATCGAGGTGCCGGGTTCGCAGATCACCAAGGCTATCAAACGCTTCTGGAAGCAGGGCCTTTTCTCGGATGTGAAGATTAAAGCCAAGAAGTTTGAGGGCAATAAAGTATGGCTTGTTATCGAATTGGAGCAACGTCCTCGTATAAGTGAAGTGCGCTATGAGGGTCTTAAGAAGAGTGAACGGGAGGATGTGGAGATCAAGGCAGGTATCCGGCAGGGTAGTCAGATGACGCCGAACCTTGAGGATCATGCCAAGACTGTGATTAAGAAGTATCTTGCGGAGAAAGGTTTTCATAATGCTGAGGTGCACGTTATCCAAAAAGCCGATGACGAACATAAAGGTTATGTACGCGTGCTGGTAGGCGTGGATAAGAAAGCGAAGACCAAAGTAGGAAAGATCTACATCACCGGCAACCATGCACTCACGCATCGTCAGATCAATAAGGCGATGAAGAAGACCAACGATAACGATATCGTCAATCTCTTCCGTACCAAGAAATTCGTAACCGCAGAATACGAGAAGGACAAACAGGCGGTTATCGAGAAATACAATGAGCACGGTTACCGTGATGCGTATATCGTAGCGGACAGTGTGGTGCCGAATCCGGAGAATCCCAATCGCGTAGATGTGTATCTGACCATCAGCGAGGGTGATAAGTACTATGTCCGTTCTGTAAAATGGGTGGGAAATACCCTGTACCCGTATGAGTATCTGGATGCCACCTTGGGAATCAAACCCGGAGATGTGTATAACCTCAAGACCCTCAATGAACGACTGCAGACCGATGATGATGCGGTGAGCAAACTCTATACGGATCGTGGTTACCTTTTCTTCAATGTGGATCCGGTAGAGGTGAACGTGGAGAATGACTCCATCGACTTTGAGATGCGTATGTATGAAGGTAAGCCTGCAACCATTAATGATATCAAGATCGTAGGTAACACGCGTGTGTATGAACATGTTGTACGCCGTGAGCTTTATACCAAGCCCGGACAGCTCTATAGTCAATCGGACATCATGCGTTCGTTGCGTGAGTTAGCTCAGATGGGGCATTTCGACCAGGAGAAACTGGTGCCGGATATTCAACCGAATCCCGAGGATGGTACGGTGGATATTACCTATAATTTGGAGACCAAGTCCAGTGACCAGGTGGAGTTCTCGTTAGGATGGGGAGCAACCGGTATCACCGGATCGGTCGGATTTAAGTTCACCAACTTCGCCATCCAAAACTTATTCAACAAGAAATCTTACCGCATTGTGCCGCAGGGCGAGGGTCAGACTTTTGCTATCAATGCCCGTACGAACGGTATCTATTATACTTCGGTTTCATTGTCGTTCCTGGAGCCTTGGTTAGGAGGTAAGCGGCCAAACAGTCTGAGCGCAAGTTTCTTCTTTGCGAACCAAACCGGTTACTCAAGCCGTTATCAGAGAGCATATCAAAATCTGTATAATACCTACTCGAGTTATTATTACTATTCGGGTAATAGCAATTACTACCAACAGTTAGCGGAAGCAGAGGCAGATAAGGATAAGTTCATCCGTCAGTTCGGATTCTCCCTAGGTTATGGAATGCGTCTGCGTTGGCCGGATGACTACTTCATGTTCCATGTTGAGTTGAGTTATAACCTCTTCTGGATGAAAGACTGGCCGTACCTGTTGATCACCAACGGAACGAGTCATAACCTGGCTATTAATTTGCAGCTGATGCGTTCGTCCATTGATAACCCGATCTATACGCGTAGCGGTAGCCAGTTTGTGCTGGGCGTTAAGTTGACGCCTCCTTGGTCGGCTTTCAGCAAGAAGAATTATGCAACGCTCAAGGCTTCGGAGAAATATCACCTGATTGAGTATCATAAATGGAAGTTCTCCGGTAAAGTCTTTACTCCGCTCACGCCGGACCGTAAACTGGTCTTAATGACTCGTGCGGAATTTGGTTACTTGGGACACTACAATAAATATACGAAGTCTCCGTTTGAGACCTATTATATGGGTGGTGATGGAATGGCTGGTTATTCCAGTTACTCCACCGATTATATCGCAATGCGTGGTTACTCAGCGGGTTCGCTTACACCGTACGATGCGGTACAGGGACGAAATATGGGTTATGTGTACAGCAAGTACACGATGGAGTTGCGTTACCCGATCTCACTGGAACAAAATGCTACGATTTGGGTGCTCGGTTTCGCAGAAGCCGGAAACTGTTACTCTACATTGCGGGAGTTTGATCCCTTTAACCTCAAGCGTTCCGCCGGTGTCGGTGTGCGTGTGTTCTTGCCGATGTTCGGTTTGCTAGGTTTCGACTGGGGATGGGGTTTCGACAAGATCAGCGGTTCCAAACAGTATAGCGGAAGTCAGTTCCACTTTGTTCTCGGACAAGAGTTATAAGCATTATGAAAAAAACAATCCTACTTTTATTTGCAGCCGTGATGGTTTTTGGCACGGCTTTTGCTAAAGATCAATCGATCGCGTATATCGATATGCAGTATATTTTGAAGAATCTGCCGCAGTATGAGCAGGCGAACGAACAGTTGACCATGCTCTCCAAACGCTGGCAGAAAGAGGTAGATGCTGCCCAACAGGAAGCACGGGTGATGGCTACCAACTATCAGACCGAGCAGATCTTCTTGAGTGAGACTATGCGTGCGGAACGCGAACAGGAGATCATTGCAAAAGAGCAGGCGGTTTTGGAACTCAAGCGCAAGTATTTCGGTCAGGAAGGCGAATTGTACAAGAAGCGTGAGGCACTGATTAAACCTATTCAGGACGAGATCTACAATGCCATTCAGGACTTGGCAAACGAAAAACGGATTGATATTGTTAAAGATCGCTCTGCCGACCCGGCACTGATCTATATGTCCGCCAAATTGGACGTATCCGATCAGATATTGCATAAACTGGGTGCAAAATAAGGTGAAAGTTTAATAAATAATACAACATAGAAATGAAAAAAATTATTATCGCAATGATGCTGGCTTTTCCGATGCTTGCCAGCGCACAGAAATTCGGTCACATCAACACGCAAGAACTCTTTGCTCAGATGCCGGAAGTGGCTCAGATTAAACTGAAGATGGATACGATCCAAGGTCAGTATGAAGCACAGTTGGCTTCGATGAATGAGGAGATTCAGAAGAAAGCGCAGGACTACCAGGCTCAGGAAGCTACGATGCCGGATGCAGTAAAGCAGATCCGTCAGCAGGAGTTGCAAGAGATGCAACAACGTATCCAGCTCTTCTATCAGACCGCAGAGCAGGATATCCAGAAAAAGCAGCAGGATTTACTTACACCGGTTCATGAGCGAATGGCAAAAGCCATCAAGGCTGTAGGTGAGCGTGAGAACTACACTTATATCTTTGACAGTGCAGCGATGGTTCATATCGGAAACGATGCTATCGATGCGACGCCGGCTGTGAAGAAAGAACTCGGTATTAAGTAATGGCAGACGGCTATTTGGAAAGCCATTATGCTGAGTATGAGAAGAAAAAGGCGGAATGGTTGAAAAAGAAAAATTCTTATTCCTACAAGTATGGTAAAAGCAATTCAACAAACGCTTCGCGATAGTGCCGCTGCGCGGTGGACCGTATTGGTGCTGGTCGCATCGATGATGTTCTTCGCGTATATGTTCGTGGACATCCTCTCGCCGCTGGCCTCACTCTTGGAGAAATCCCTCAAATGGGACCAGGGTGACTTCGGCACCTATGCAGCAGGTGAGTATTTGCTCAATGTGTTCGGTTTTCTTATCTTCGCGGGTATCATCCTCGATAAGATGGGGGTCCGTTTTACCGGTCTGCTTAGCGCGAGTCTCATGGTTATTGGTGCCGGTATCAAGTATTTCGGTATCTCATGGGCGGAAGCGAACACGGTCGAGTGGCTCAATGCCTGGTGGCCGTCCATGCCGGGTAGTGCCAAGTTGGCGATGTTCGGATTTATGATCTTCGGATGCGGCTGCGAGATGGCCGGAACAACGGTAAGTAAGATCCTTGCCAAGTGGTTCAAAGGAAAGGAAATGGCTCTCGCAATGGGGCTTGAGATGGCTATCGCACGTCTGGGTGTCTTCGGCGCGATGTGGTTAGCTCCGATGTTCAGTGAGAAGTTCGCGATCAATGGTACTCACTCTGTCACTGCACCCTTGCTCTTTGCTTCGTTGCTGTTGGTAGTGGGCTTGATCAATTTCTTTGTATTCACGATTATGGATACGAAGTTCGATAGTCAACTTATCGCTATCGGTGAAGCAACCGCAGAGAGTGATCCGGAGGAGGAGTTTCATATCTCTGACCTGGGGCAGATCTTCCGTTCGAAGATGTTCTGGATTGTGGCGCTCCTTTGCGTACTCTACTATAGTGCCATCTTCCCATTCCAGCGTTTTGCAACCAATTTCCTGGAGGAGACGCTGGCTATCTCCAATGCGGAGGCGGCGGGCTTATTCAAGTGGTTCCCGATTCTTGCGATGGTACTGACACCGTTCCTTGGCGCGTTCATCGATTATAAAGGAAAAGGTGCTTCGATGATGCTGCTTGGTGCGATCATCATGATCGTTTGTCATAGTGTGTTTGCTTTTGTGCTGCCGATGTATCCGAGTAAGACCTTGGCGTTGGTCACCATCCTGGTACTTGGTGTCAGCTTCTCGCTCGTACCGGCATCGATGTGGCCCAGTGTACCGAAGATCATCGATGAGAAAGTGTTGGGGTCGGCATACTGTCTTATTTTCTGGGTGCAGAATATTGGTCTCTGCCTTGTGCCGCTACTGATTGGTAAGTTGCGTGTGGCAACGGACGGATACATTGTACCGATGATCGTCTTCGCATCTTTCGGCGTCTTTGCATTCTTGCTGAGTCTGGCGCTGAAGATAGAGGATAAAAAGAAAAACTATGGATTGGAGCTTCCTAATAAAAAATAAAGAATCGCTCAATGTTACAACAGATAGCCGGAAGGTTACTTCCGGCTCTATCTTTGTAGCACTGAAAGGAGAGCATTTCGACGGCAATGATTTTGTAGAGCAAGCCAAAGCGCAAGGTGCGGAGTATATCATTTCGGGAGAGAACGCATTGGCAGAACTGCAAGATCTTGCTCGTGCATGGCGTCGTGAGTTAGGAATCCCCATCCTTGCCATTACCGGAACGAACGGTAAGACGACCACTAAAGAGTTGACTGCTGCGGTGCTTAAGACGAAGTATAATCTTTACTATACGCAGGGCAATCTCAATAACCAACTGGGGGTACCCCTCACCTTATTAAATATCACGCGCGCACACGAGATGGCGATCGTGGAGATGGGGGCTTCTCACCCGGGCGATATCCGAGAACTCGTGGAGATCGCTGAACCTGACTACGGTTTGATCACCAATGTGGGGAAGGCACATCTGCAGGGTTTTGGTTCGTTTGAAGGCGTGATGCGCACAAAGGCAGAGTTATACGACTGGTTGCGTGCACACAACGGATTCTGTTTCCGAAACACCGATAATCCCTACCTTGCACAGATGGCAGGTGATTTGAAAACCATCCCTTATACGACCGGAACGATGCCGGAATGTACGCATCTGGTAGGGGGGTACAATGCAGAGAACGTCTCGGCGGCACTATGCGTCGGTGCGTATTTCGGGATTAGCCAAGCATATGCTCTGGCTGCCATCCGGGCTTATGTGCCGAGTAATAATCGTTCGCAGTTGATGCAGACGGAAAAGAATACGGTGGTCGTGGACGCTTATAATGCGAATCCTACTTCTATGCGGGCGGCTATCAATGCTTTCAAAGGAAATGCGTATATCTTGGGCGCTATGCGGGAATTGGGTGAGTATAGTCATCTAGAGCATCAGAATATAGTCAATATGTTACTGGAACGCAAAGCTGACAAAGTATTGCTGGTGGGAGCTGAGTACAAAGAGACAACTGCTCCTTACCCAATCTACGACAACGTGGAAGCGCTCTGTGAGGCTTTACGGCAAGAACCGATTAGCGGTTATACGATTCTGCTCAAAGGCAGTCGTAGTAACCAGCTGGAAAAAGTAATACCCTTATTATGAGTAAAAAAATATTTTGGATCGTTTGTGGCGCCTTTGTAGTCATTCTTGGCGTACTGGTATATTTCTATGCCAGCCAACGTTCCGAGTTGACGGAACTGGTAGAGCAGATGACCATTGAGAAGGAGGAATTGCAAGAGGAGTACGAAGATCTGGCGATTCAGTTTGACGGATATCAAAATCTTGATATCCGCAATGACAGTCTGCAGGATCTGCTCAGCCGAGAGCAACAACGGGTACAGGATCTGCTTGAGGAGTTGCGTCAAACCAAAGCATCCAATGCACGCAGGATATCCGAACTCAAAAAAGAGTTGGCAACTGTTCGTACGGTGATGAAAGACTATGTGCGTCAGATCGATAGTCTGAATGCAACCAATGCACGTTTGACAGCAGAGAATCAGCAGTTTAAGGTAGAGAATCAACAGGTTCGAACCCGTAATGAGGAGTTGGCGCAAGCGAACACGGTGCTTACCGAGACGGTTACTCGTGCAGCGATGATGGAAGTAACGGCCTGTACGTTCTCTATGCTCAATAAGAACGATAAAAAAACGCGCATGGTCAGTCATCTGAGTAAACTGCAATTTGACTTCACCATAGCCAAAAACATCACTTGTACGCCCGGACTTAAAGATTTGTACGTACGAGTTATGGATCCTCAGGGTAATTTATTGGGTGAGACAGAAGAACAACTCTTCTCTTTTGAGAGCGGAGAGATCCCGTACTCCCTCAAACAAGAGATTGAATATACCGGAGAAGCCTACGAAGGAAGCTGTTACCAGGCAATCGATAAAGCGGTGAATGGTTTCTATACGATTGATTTCTTTTGTGAAGGCAATTTGATCGGTTCGTTCCCGTTTCAGGTAAAAAAGTAAGATAATTTGCAGTTTTTTGCCGAAAAATTTGCATATGTCATAAAAAAGCAGTACTTTTGCAAGCTTTTTTGATGAAAGAAGCATTAATGCCACGAAGTTGGGATGGTACTATTCGGCTTTAGTGGTGATTGTATAACTAATAATAACATCAGAAATGTATTTAACAGCTGAGAAAAAAGCAGAGTTGTTCGCTAAATACGGCAACGATGCAAAAAACACCGGTTCGGCTGAGAGCCAAATCGCTTTGTTCACCTTCCGTATCAACCACCTGACCGAGCACCTGAAGGAAAACCGTAAGGACTTCGGTACAGAGCGCGCACTGACTGCATTGGTAGGTAAGCGTCGCCGCATGTTGGATTACCTGAAGGCAAAAGACATTGAGCGCTATCGTGCTATCATCAAAGAACTCGGTATTCGTAAGTAATTTTGCGAAAAAAACGAAAAAGTGGCATATACATTTGTATATGTCATTTTTTTTTTGTAACTTTGCAGCCAAAATTTTAACTTCATTAAAAATGAGTAGTGAACAACCTCAAAAGAAACGTTTGCCGTATTTCGACACAGCAAAAGCATTAGGAATTCTTGCTGTCACATGGGGACATATCATGAAAGTGGGGTGGACACATTCTTTATTCAGCGTGTTCCGTATTCCACTCTTTTTCTATATCGCCGGTCGGTTGTATAACAAAGACAAATACCCGACCCTCATGTCGTTATTGAAAGTCCGTTGGAAACGGTTGATGATCCCGTATTTCATCTATTCGTTTGTAGTGTACGCGTTTTGGGCGATTGGTGCACTGATCGGAGGCAAGACTGCTCCACATGAGTTTTGGTATTGGTTCTACGAGATCTTCCTTGCGCAGGGATCCGGCGGTTATTTATTGCTGTACCCGATGTGGTTTGTCCCGTGCTTCCTGATCGTGGAGTTGATTTATTTCTACATAGCCAAGTTGCCGGACTGGGCAAACCTGCTTTGTTGTTTCGGCTTGGCAGCCATCTCTACCGCGCTGCTTTATTCGAATATATTGCCGTTCAGGATAGATGAAGTGTTGCCCTGGAATATTGAGTCTGCAATGCTGGCACTGCCGTTCTATTCGTTGGGCCACCTTTCTCGTCAGTTCCATTTGCACGACTGGTTGGAGCGCACTCCCAAATGGAGACTATGGGGAGTTTGGGTGCTGAGCATGGCAGTGATGACTGTGCTGTCGTTGCTCGAGGGCAAAGTGTCGCTCGGTCACGCTTATCTGGGTGAGCGTCCTTACTTATTCTATTTCGCAGCAGTACCGGGTATTATTGCCGTAATGGTCTTCTCGTACTTAATCAATGAGCATTTGAAGGGCTCTTGGTTTATGCGTTGGATCAATTGGATCGGTTCTCTGGCCTATGACGTGATGGCAACTCATGTACCTATCAAGTGCGGTGCTGCGGCTTTAGTTGCTTGGATATTCAGCACCACAGTGGGTGAGACGAGTACGAATATATGGCTTGCATCTGCTACCTTCATCGTCACGTTGCCGGTAGTGATGCTTGCGATCTGGTTGATTGACAAACTCCGTCAGCGAAACAAAGCTTAATGATCGAGATAAAGCCGTACATAGAGCATGCTGTATTGGTGGGGTTAATCACCCCTAACCAGCCGGAAGACCGCACCAAGGAATACTTGGATGAATTGGCTTTCCTTGCCGATACGCACGGGATTGTACCGGTTAAGCGCTTCACACAGCGGCTGGATCAACCTAACACAGCAACCTATGTGGGCGAAGGGAAACTCGAAGAGATACGGCAGTATGCTGTGGAGCACGAGGTGGATGTCGTCATTTTTGATGACGAACTCAGTCCCAGGCAGATCCGTAACTTGGAGAAAGAGATCAATAAGCGCGATAAAGGTAACGGATCGGTTCGTGTCATTGACAGGACGATACTTATTCTGGAGATCTTCTTACAGCGTGCGCAGACGAGTTATGCCAAGACCCAAGTGGAGATGGCGCACTTACAATACATGTTACCTCGTCTGACTCGTATGTGGAGTCACTTGGACCGGCAACGAGGTGGAGGTGGTACCAACCGTGGTATGGGTGAGACGCAGATAGAAGCCGACAAGCGTGTCATCGGGCAACGAATTGCGTTGCTGCGCGAGCAACTCAAGACCATCGACAAACAGATGGCCACTCAACGGCAGCACCGCGGTAAAATGGTGCGTGTGGCATTGGTGGGGTATACGAATGTAGGCAAATCAACCCTAATGAACCTGCTCTCCAAATCCGATGTGTTCGCGGAAAACAAGTTGTTTGCCACGCTGGATACGACCGTGCGCAAAGTGACGATCGAGAACCTGCCGTTCCTGCTGAGTGATACAGTAGGATTTATCCGTAAACTGCCGCATCATCTTGTGGAGTCCTTCAAGTCCACATTGGACGAGGTGCGCGAAGCAGATCTTCTCGTACATGTGGTCGATATAAGCCACCCGAATTTCGAAGAGCAGTACGAAGTGGTACAGCAAACGATTGCGGATATCTGTAAAGAGGATAAACCGACCATTGTCATCTTTAATAAAATCGATAATTTCACCTATATCCCCAAAGAGGAAGATGATCTCACACCGATTAAGCGGGAGAACCTCTCACTGGAAGATCTGGAGAAGAGTTGGATGTCTCGTTTGGGTGAGGATTGCATCTTCATCTCTGCCAAAAACAAAGATAATATAGACGCCTTGCGTGCGTTGCTTTATGACCGAATCAAAGCGATTCATGTACAGCGTTATCCGTATAATGATTTTCTTTTTCAACAGTACGATTTATGAGAACATTGGACGAACAAGGGTATCATTTTGAAGAATGGTTAACACCTGCTGAGATAGCGAAGGAGGTACAGCAGGTAGCCGATCAGATAAGTGCGGACTATCAAGATAAAGAACCGCTCTTTGTGGTTGTGCTCAACGGCGCGTTTGTCTTTGCCTCGGATCTGATTCGGGCACTCAAAGACGTGCGCTGCGAGATCACGTTCATCCGCGTAAGTTCCTATTTTGGTATGCGCACCACGGGCCAGCTGCAGTTCATCGTGCCACTGCAACAAGTGGTGGAAAACCGCGATGTGATCATCATCGAAGATATCGTGGATACCGGACTCACTATTCACCAACTCAAAGCGCATATGCGCGGGTTAGGAGCGAATAGTATCCGTGTGGCGACCATGCTCTTCAAACCTGCCAAACTGGAGTACGAAGATGCCAAACCCGAGTATGTCGGTCGCGAGATCAGCGAAGAGTTCGTCATTGGTTACGGCCTCGATTTTGACGGATTCGTACGCAACTTAGATGCAATATATAAAGTCAAAGAATAAATAGTTTAACTCTTAAATTTTTACCATTATGAATGAAGAATTGAAAAAAGTAATGGAGGTTGCTGAGGTGTGGACCAAGGAGCCTTTTGATGCGGAGACCCGCGCACAAGTGAAAGCGATGATGGAAGCAGAGGACAAGACCGACTTGATCGATGCTTTCTATCGTACGTTGGAATTCGGTACCGGTGGTCTGCGCGGTATCATGGGTCCGGGTACAAACCGCATGAACAAGTACATCGTAGCTATGGCCACCCAGGGTTATGCCAACTACATGCTCAAGGTGCAGAAAGATGGTGGTTTTGACCATGTACAGGACGGCCGCGTAGCAGTAGTGGTTGGTCACGACTGCCGTAACAACGGTCGTCTGTTCGCCGAGACCGTAGCAAACATTTTCTCCGCTAACGGCATCAAGGTGTATCTGTTTGAAAGTTTGCGTCCGACGCCGGAGGTAAGTTTTGCTATCCGTCATCTCAAATGTCAGGGTGGTGTGAACGTTACGGCATCTCACAACCCCAAAGAGTACAACGGTTACAAGGCATACTGGGAGGACGGTTCGCAAGTGCTCCAGCCGCATGACCAGGGTATCATCGACGAGGTCAACAAAGTAACCCTCGCAGATGTCAAATGGGAGGCGAACAAGGACCTGATTGAGATCATCGGCGGCGAGATGGATTACGACTACATGATGGCGGTTAAGGACGTGATGATCGATCAAGAGACCATCCTTCGTCAGAAAGATCTGAATATCGTCTATACCCCGATGCACGGTGCCGGTCGTCAGATCGTGCCGATGTGCCTCCGCAGTTGGGGATTCCAGAACATCCACGTAGTGCCGGAACAAATGGTGATCGACGGTAACTTCCCGACAGTTGTTTCCCCGAATCCGGAGAACGCAGAGGCGATGACCCTCGGTATGAAACTTGGTACCAAGCTTGGCGCTGACCTTGTGATCGCTTCTGACCCGGATGCAGACCGTATCGCGATCGTTTGCCGTAACGACAAGGGCGAGTGGGTGATCATCAACGGTAACCAGACCAATATCATGTACCACTACTACATCATCAATAACATGAAGCGTCTGGGTAAGATGCGTCCCGACATGTATATCGTCAAGACCATCGTGACCTCCGAGCTCATCCGTAAGATCGCCGATGCTCAAGGCGTTACCCTGACCGACGAATACACGGGCTTCAAATGGATCGCTAACCGTATCCGTATGTGGGAAGGCAAACGCAAATATATCGGCGGTGGTGAGGAGTCCTTCGGCTTTCTGCCCTACGACGCCGTACGCGACAAATGTTCGCCGTCGTCTATCTGCCTCATCTGCGAGATCGCTGCCTACGCCAAGGACAACGGCATGACTCTGTATGACTACCTGCTCAAGATCTACGAGGACTACGGCTTCCAGAAAGAGACGACTATCAATGTCGTTCGTCCGGGTAAGAGCGGTGCCGAGGAGATCCAGCAGATGATGAAGGACTACCGTGCGAACGCTCCGAAGGAGATCGCCGGCGAGAAGGTGGTTAAGATCAAAGACTTTAAGACCCTCAAGCAATGTGAGTTGAAAGACGGTAAGTGGGTGGAGAGCGCTATCGAGATGCCGCTGAATGCAACCTCGAACGTACTGCAGTACTTCACCGAGGGTGGCCTGAAAGTGTCTGTTCGTCCGTCCGGTACGGAACCGAAAATCAAGTTCTACTTTGAGATTCCGGTGAAAAGCGGCAAGCCATTCACAGGTGCCGACTACGAGCGTTGCACCGCGGAGGCGGAAGCACGCGTTCCGGCTATCAAAGCAAGTCTGGGATTGTAATAAAATCCTAAAAAAGGCTCTCGGGAAGATTCTCGAGAGCTTTTTTTTATGCAAAAATTTGCATATATCATAAAATTTGTGTACCTTTGCACCCGATTTTGAAACAATTATTAAGATGAAAGAGAATAATATACCTATTGTTGACTGTCCGTACGGTGATTATATGATCGGTGATGCAAGCGGTAAACTGATGAATGAGTACGGCCGTTATCCGTGTAAGATCAAGTGTGGTGTTTATGCGTTGCTCGTGCGCGGTACGGCGCATGCAACCATCAATGTGACCGAGTATGACTTCAAGGCAAACGATGTGTTGTTGCTGGAACCCGGCAGTTTCTTGTTGATCCGTGAGTTCAGTGAAGATGCTTTGGTATATTGGATCGTGTTTGGCAGTAAGTTTCTGGAGAAACATACCTTCAACAGTCGCATGTCGCTTTCGAACTTACAACTGCATTCGCCCAAGATCAGTGTTAGTGAGAACCATGCGCAGGTGTTATGCGCCATGTACGACACGATCGTCAAAGCGCTGAATGCCGAACCCACTATGCTGGATAGCGAGAAGATGGTGCATATCTTCAACTTGTTACAGACCAGTTATGCCAAATATGCCCATGAGCAGGATGAGTATCTGGTTAAACCGCTGGATCGCAAGACCGAGATCTATCAGGACTACTGCCAGTTGGTTTTGCAGCATTATCACGAGTGGCACCATGTGAGTCAGTATGCCGATGCGATGCGTCTTACCTTGCCGCACCTTTGTTCCACCATCAAGTCGGTTGGTGAACGCACGGCGGGTGACATCATCATTGAAGCGCTTATTACCGATGCGAAGAGTCAGCTTAAGATCACCAACTTGCAGATAAAAGAGATCGCGCTAAACTTAGGTTTTGACAATGTAGCTTTCTTCAACCGCTTCTTCAAAGCTCACGTCGGTTTCACTCCCAAAGCTTATCGAAATGCATAAAGAAAGACGCCCAACGGCGTCTTTTCTTTATCGGTTCTTGTACATTTCTTCGTAATATTTCTCGTACTCACCGGAAGTGATATTGTCGAGCCAGTCTTGGTGGTCAAGGTACCACTGAACGGTTTTCTCGATGCCTTCTTCGAACTGGAGGCTCGGTTCCCAGCCCAGTTCGCGTTGTAACTTGCGGCTGTCGATGGCATAGCGCATATCGTGTCCGGCACGGTCGGTGACGAAGGTGATGAGGTCCAGATCGGCACCTTCAGGACGACCAAGCAGTTTGTCCACGGTCTTGATGATGGTCTTAATGATGTCGATGTTCTTCCACTCGTTGAAACCGCCGATGTTATAGGTCTCTGCGATCTTACCTTTATGGAAGATGATATCGATTGCACGTGCGTGATCCACTACATACAACCAATCACGTACGTTCTCGCCCTTGCCATAAACCGGCAGGGGTTTACGATGACGGATATTATTGATGAAAAGCGGAATCAGTTTCTCGGGGAACTGATAGGGACCGTAGTTATTCGAGCAGTTCGTGACGATTGTCGGCATACCGTAGGTGTCATGGAAGGCACGCACAAAGTGATCGCTCGATGCTTTCGAAGCCGAATAGGGAGAGTGGGGGTTGTATTTGGTCTCTTCGGTAAATAAGATCTCCGGATGCTCGATCTCCAATGCACCGTACACCTCATCGGTGGAGATATGATAAAAACGTTTGCCTTCCCATTTTTCCGGCAGCGACTCCCAGTACAGTTTGGCTGCTTGCAGCATGGAGAGCGTACCCATGACGTTGGTGCGGGCGAAGGTGAACGGATCCTTGATGGAACGGTCCACATGGCTCTCTGCGGCAAGATGAATCACACCCGTCACGTGCTCCTCTTGCATGAGGGCATAGATGGTGTCAAAGTCGCAGATATCCGCACGCACAAAGCGATAGTTGGGTTTGTCCTCGATATCCTTGAGGTTTGCCAAGTTACCGGCGTAGGTCAGTTTGTCCACATTGATGATCCGGTAGTCGGGGTATTTGTTCACAAACAAACGTACTACGTGACTTCCGATGAATCCGGCGCCGCCGGTGATAATGATTGATTTCATATAATGAATAATTAATAATTAACAATGAATATCTCGTTGCTACAACACGTAGCGTATCTGCTTAAAATGATATATTCGTTCTTTGTTATTTTTGTCTTTTAGGATGATTTCTCCCGTTGGCAAGACGTCTTCGATACGCGCTTCAAAGGTTCCGTTTTTATCTTCGAACGGCCAATAGCCTTCCCGGCGATAAAGATGGGCTTTATAATAAGACCAGATGTCCTCTTCGGGTTCGTTAAGAACCGCCTGAACGGTCTTATAAAGGTCTGTCATCCATTGATCGATATCGTATTCCTTACCGGTGATCTGCTTGAGCGAGACCGGGTTCGGGGCATCAGAGATAAACGCCGTTTGGTTCACATTCAATCCGATGCCGGCGATAGTGTATTTGACCTCATTACCAACGATTGCGTTCTCCAACAAAATGCCTGCCAGTTTCTTGTCCTCGTAGTATATGTCGTTTGGCCATTTGATCGTAAACGGTTCACCAAGGAGCCGTACGATAGCCACGCCAACGGCTATATTGAGAAAATACAGGTTTTTGTCGGGCGGTAAGAGTATTGAGCAGATGAGGTTTTTGCCTTCCTCACTCTCCCAACTGTTTCCCGTTTGTCCGCGGCCTGCTGTCTGGTAGCCGGCATAAAGATAGTTTTCGCCCTTCGGCCATTCTCCTTTCGCCAGTAACTCTTTGAGCAGCGTGTTCGTACTATGAGTGCTTTTTATATACATCCAATAAATACTGTTGGATCACATGTTGTATCTTCTTTGCTTTGCCCGGTGCAGAGTTGATCAGGATGGCGAACACCCAGGTGTCTCCGTTGGGGGCATCGATGTAACCGGCGAAGTTCTTCGTTCCGGCTATCGTTCCGCTCTTGGCATGGATACGTCCTTCCAGCACCGTACCCGGACAGAGGGAGGTCAGTGTACCGCTCTTCCCGCTCACCGGTAGGGATGCCATCCATGCTTCGCGGTTCTCACTGCGATACATGACAGTCAGCAGTTGCACAAGAGCTTTGGCGCTGATGGCGTCTTGCGGTGCAAGACCGCACCCGTCCTTGATGATCGCGTTCTGCACACTCACGCCGCGACGGCGCCAATAGTCCCGCAACAGGTCCTGACTGTTATGGATCGTGCCGGGTAAGGTGTAACGCGTACCCAAGTACCTGAATAAGGCCTCTGCGTAGAGGTTATTACTGTTGATATTGGTCTCTTTGATCAATTCCGACAGCGGTTCCGAGTAATGGGTATAGAGTTCTGAACGCGGTGGGGTGAGGGGATTATAGTCAGGCCGGTAGTCCGCTTCGTTTGCCACCACCACACCCGCTTCGCGCAGTCGATTCGTGAAATGGCGGGCTAACAGCAGTCCGGGATTCGGCAGGTCGCCTTTGACGCCGAACGTGCCTAAATTAGAAGGCACGGCGCCGGTCAGGTACCGCTCGCGGCTATAAGGCAAACCGCTCACAAAAGCCCCGTCATACTGGATGCGGTCACAACGGATACGGTTGATGAACACGATATCCTCTACTTTGGGTTCCGTTCCCATCACGGTGGCTACCGAACCCGGTTCGGCACTCTTGAGCACGATGTTCATCGTGTTACCGTAGTAGTTGAGCGCAAAGATCCCAGGGGCGTAGTAGTTACCGGCATCTTCGCAGAGCCACGCTGGGTTCTGCGCCTCGCCGTCTAACATCGTCATGTCTGCGATGATGGCACCGTTAATGCGTAGGATACCGGCTTTCTTGACCGCTTTCACCCACTGGTTCAGAAAAGCCGTCTTACCTTTCCAACCCAACGAGGGATCACAACATCCGCGGATATAGAGGTTGCCTTGCAGCGTTCCGTGATCAATGACACCCGTGTACTCGAGTATCGTCGGAAAACGATACCCGGGTCCCAGGATCTCCAGACATGCACTCGTCGTCAGCAGTTTCATCACTGATGCCGGCGGTACCACTTTGTCCGATCTGTAGTCATCAATCACCTCGCCCGTAGTCAGGTTCTTGACCAGCACGGACATGTTCGCCTGTCCCGTGATCGGATGGGTCAACAGGATGTTGATAGAGAGCAATATGAGTGATAGGACCGTTAACACTGTAAGACCGTTTCTCTGTAAGACCGCTACGCTGTAGGACCGGCTTCGCCTGTAAGATACTCATGCATTGCTGCTGCGGCTTTTCGACCGTCAGACATAGCCAGGATGACCGTTGCACCACCGCGCACGATGTCGCCACCGGCGAAGATGGTCGGGATAGCCGATTGCATACCTTCGTTCACCACGATGGTACCCTTGCGGCTAATCTCCAGACCTTCTACGGACGACGGGATCAGCGGGTTCGGACTTACACCTACCGCTACGATGACCAGATCAACGGGAATCGTTACGGTCTTGCCCTCTACGGGCACCGGACTGCGACGACCCGATTCATCGGGTTCGCCCAGTTCCATCACTTGCAGCACCGCTTCGTTGACACGACCGTTCTCGTCCGCATGGTACTCAATGGGATTATGGAGCGTAAGGAATTCGATACCTTCCTGTTTAGCGTGATGAACCTCCTCCACACGGGCCGGCATCTCGTCTTCCGAACGGCGGTAGATGATCATCGCGCGCTCTGCACCGAGACGTTTTGCCGTACGAACGGCATCCATCGCGGTGTTACCTCCACCGATGACTGCTACGTTCTTGCCATAAAGGATTGGCGTGTCAGTAGCCGGATTGGAAGCGTCCATGAGGTTGACACGGGTCAGGTATTCGTTACACGACATGACGCCGTTGAGGTTCTCGCCCGGGATATTCATGAAGCGTGGCAGACCGGCTCCTGAACCGACGAAGATACCTGCAAAACCTTGTTCTTCGAGTTCTTTGACAGAGATGGTCTTGCCGATGATGGTGTCGGTATGGAACTGTACGCCTAATGCCCGCAGACCGTCTATCTCGATGTCCACGATGGCATTTGGAAGACGGAACTCCGGAATACCATATTTGAGTACACCGCCTATCTCGTGCAGGGCTTCGAAGACATGTACCTCGTAGCCGTACTTGGCGGCATCACCGGCAAAGGTAAGTCCGGCAGGGCCGGAACCAACGACCGCTATCTTAGACCGCTTCGCTGTAGGACCGCTTTCGCTGTAAGACCGCTCCGCTGTAAGACCGGCTTCGCCTGTAAAACTGTTGGCATAGTCTGCGCAGAAGCGCTCGAGGTAACCGATAGCAACTGCCGGATGACCCATCTTTAGATGGATACACTGGCTCTCGCATTGTTTCTCTTGCGGGCATACGCGACCGCAGACAGCGGGCAGAGAGGATGATTCTTTGATGACCGCAGCCGCGCCGAGTACGTCACCTGTTTCGAGGGTCTTGATGAAGCCCGGGATATTGATGTTGACCGGACAGCCTTGTACGCAGGTGGGGTTCTTACAGTTGAGACAACGATGGGACTCTGTGATGGCTTGTTCGAAGGTCAGACCTTGGTTCACCTCTTCGTGCAGGCTTTTTACACGTACTTCCGGACGCAGTTCCGGCATCTGAACACGTGGTATAGCGACGCGATCTTTCGGTTTGCCTTCGAAGGGCTCTACCGGCTTTACAGTAGCCTTACCTTGGCTTTGACCGTCGGTTGACTGTCGGTTGACCGTCGGGGAACTACCTTCTTTGGAGGCTTGGTGGGACTGATATGCTTCGAGAGCGGCAGCCTCTTCGGCTTTGAACGCTTTCATTCGGCTGAGCATCTCATTCCAATCGACACCGTGGGCATCGAACTCGGGACCATCGACGCAAACGAATTTCGTTTTGCCATCTACGGTCACACGGCACGCACCGCACATGCCGGTACCATCGACCATGATGGTGTTGAGCGATGCTTCAGTAGGGATGTTGTATTTCTGCGTCGTGAGGGCAACAAACTTCATCATGATGGCCGGACCGATGGTGATACATTTGTCCACCTGTTCGCGGTTGATGACTTGCTCAACACCTACGGTGACGACACCTTGTTGTCCGGCAGAACCATCGTCGGTCATGATGATTACTTCATCCGACCATTGGGCCAGTTCATCCTGAAGGATGAGCAGGTCTTTGTTACGGGCTGCGAGGACGGTGATGACCTTATTGCCGGCTTTCTTGAGTGCTTCGGCGATCGGTAACATCGGCGCTGCACCTACACCACCGCAGGCACATACAACCGTACCGTATTTCTCGATACGGGTGGCGCGACCGAGGGGACCTACGATATCATGCAAACACTCGCCGGGTTGCATAGCCAGTAACTTATGGGTGGAGGCACCGACTTGTTGTACGACCAAGGTGATCGTACCTTTCTCTATATCTGCGCCGGCGATGGTTAACGGCACGCGTTCGGACTGCGCGTCCACGCGGATGATCACAAAGTGACCGGCACGACGGCTACGCGCAATGAGCGGAGCTTCCACTACGAGCTCCGCTACATTGTCCGAGAAGAATTTCTTGGATAGAATCTTGTTCATCAGAAGTATTTCGTTTCTGTTCCAACAATTGAACTTAACAGGTTATTCGCCAAACGGCTTGCACCGAAGCGGAACCACTCATTATTGAGCCACTCTTCGCCCAATATCTCTTTGACGAGGGTGAAGTGCTGTACGGCTTCTGCAGTGGTGCTCACGCCTCCGGCGGGTTTGTAACCCATCTTGATACCCGTCTTTTCGCGCCAAGCCTTGATGGCGTGGCACATGATGAAGGTAGCTTCAGGGGTGGCGTTCACACTGATCTTACCGGTCGAGGTCTTGATGAAGTCGCAACCTGCCGCCATGCTCAGAATCGATGCTTTCCAGATGTTCTCTGCGGTCTTGAGCAGACCCGTCTCGAGGATGACCTTGAGGTGCTTGTCGCCGCAGACGGCTTTGAGTTCGCTGATCTCGTCGAAGCACTCCTGGTAGTTACCCTCGAGGAACTTGCCGACGGAGAGGACGATATCTATCTCCGTAGCTCCTGCTTTGATGGCCATCGCGGTCTCAGCCACTTTGACCTCGAGGAAAGTCTGCGAAGCAGGGAAACCACCGCTGACGCAAGCGATATTGAATTTCGGATCCTTGAGGGCTTTGCGAACATACTCCGCCATGGCGGGATAGACGCAGATAGCGGCTACGTTGGGGATACCCGGAAAATCTTTCTCGAAGTTATTCACCGCATTCGCCATCTTCTCTACTTTGGCGATGGTGTCATCGGCACTGAGGGTGGTGTAGTCGATCTGGTGAAGGCACTCTTTCCAAACCTCTACATTGTTGTTCTCATCGAAATGTTTGGCTTCGATGTCAGCTACTTGAGCGGCTACTTGCTCATCGGTAAACGGGCAGGGGTACTGCGCGAATAATTCTTCAAATTTATTCATGGCTTTTTGTTTTTTTAGTTTCTTTTTTCGGTTTTACGGGCGCATCAGCCAAACGACCGATGATGGTCTCATTGCCGCGTACATGTTCGCCTACCTCAACGAACATCTCCGTATCCAGCGGCAGGTACATATCCACACGCGAACCCAGTTTGATGAATCCGAGGTGGGTGTTACGGTGTGCGAAATGTCCGGGTTTGGCGTAGGTCACGATTCGACGTGCCATGGCTCCGGCGATTTGACGAACCGCTATCCGGACCTTGTTCGGCGTCTCGATGACCACGAGCGAACGTTCGTTCTCGGTGCTTGACTTAGGCAACCAGGCCCCTTGGTGACGACCCGCCTGATGTTCGCTTACCAAAACAGTTCCCTCGATAGGATACCAGTTGGCATGGACGTTGAAAGGCGACATGAAGATGGACACCTGCAGTTTTTTCTCATGGAAATACTCGTTCTCTTCCGTCGGTTCTATCACCACTACGCGTCCGTCCGCTGGCGCGATGATGAAGTTCGGATCATCGATCTCAAGTACGCGCACGGGGTTGCGGAAGAAATAGGTGACGAAGACCAGTAGCAGTGCCGTCAATGACAGTGTGACGGCGAAGGCCCAATGCGGGAAATACATATACATCGGCACATTGATGATGAATAGTAGCAGTGCTGTGCCGGTGATTAGTCCGCGGCCCTCTCTGTGAATTTTGGGTGTTTTCATTATTGCCACAATGCGTACGGAAATTGTGCCAGCATGTCCGCTGCCTGGTCGAGACCCGTTTGCATTTTTTTCTCAACCATAAGCTTAAACATAAACGGTATATCCGCTTTCACGGTCAACTTGATCCGCGTGTCGGTCGGACTTACCTCTTTGAGTTGAATCCAGAAGTTTCCGTCCATCGGGATACCTTCCAGTCCGAACTTCACCGTGTCGTTCTCTATCCGGTCCACGATGGCGATAGTGATCTTCTGCGCCAAACCGTCCACTTTGAGTCGCACGCGGTCAGGTTCGATATCCATCTCCTGCACCTTGTCTTTCGGAATAAGGTCTTTTACCCGATCCAAACTGCGCATGTCGCTCAGCACGCGGTAGATCTGCTGCGCAGAGTACGGCGCAGAAGTGATCTTACTCTCATACTTACTCTCACTCATATCTTGCTACTCTTTTCTGATATTTCTGGATTTCCAAGGAAGTTTTGGCAATGCGTTTCTCCAGTTCCTTGATGTCTCGAATTACTACTTGCAGATGCGCTGCACGTTCCATGGAAGGGTCGTCTGCGCTTGCAATCCGTTTGCCGTTGCGGTAAAGGAGCATCTCCCTACCATCGTCGCGTACGAGGATGCGTAATCCGTTTCTGCCGGTCAGCACGTAGTTACCCCGATCCTGGTATTTCTCATTTCGCTCGTATTTGAAGAGGGCAATGAGACTGTCGGCTTGCGGCATCAGGGAGTCTAACATCGCCTGATAATACACCATACTGCGCTCCTGATCCGCTAACGCGATCGAGTCCCGCACATGCTTTTCGGCACGGTACTGCTCCACTTTCGACGGCCGGTTACAACCCGTCATCAGCAGTATACACACGATCCAAAGCCATCCTTTTTTCATAATCCGCCGCAAAATTACAAAAAAAAAATGACATATGCAAGCATATGTACAAAAAAAATGATAATACTCTGTACTTTAATAGTACAGGCCGATCTGATAAACGATGAAGGAGATGAACCACGCTAATGCGAGGGAGTGGAAGACGATGAACCATGCCCAACCTTTTCCGGCTTCCCGGCGAAGGGTCGCGATCGTGGCTACGCAGGGGAAATAGAGCAGCACAAAGAGCATGAACGAAAAGGCCGTCAGCGGCGTGAAACCGGCTGTGGCGATGTCGCCGCCGTAGAGGATGGCGAGAGTGGAGACGATCGCTTCCTTAGCGGGCAGTCCGGTGATCAGGCAGACGGACATCTTCCAGTCAAAACCGAGGGGCTCCATCAGCGGCGATACAAACTGACCGATGGATGCGAGATACGAGTGCTCGAGGTCGTTTAGGTCTTGCGTAGGGAAGAACTCCAGTGCCCAGATGATGATAGATGCCCATAGGATGACCGTGCAGATTTTCTGCAGGTAGTCCGCCACCCGTTCCCAGATATGCGCGGCGGTATTACGGAGTCGCGGCAGACGGAACTCCGGTAACTCGTTCACTGTGTCGTCTGCTTCCTGGCGGAACCATTTGGTCCGCTTCATGATGATGGCAAAGAGCACCGACAAACAGATGCCGATGGCATAGAGCGAGATCATGACGAGCGCTTTGTAGTCCTCGAAGAACGTATCCACAAAGAGCATGTATACCGGTAGGCGTGCCGAACAGGACATGAACGGCACCATGAGCATGGTTAGAACGCGGTCCTTGGGGTTCTGGATATCCCGTGCCGCCATGATCGCCGGCACATTGCAACCAAAACCCATCAGCATCGGTACAAAACTACGTCCGTGCAGTCCCACACGGTGCATGATCGTATCCATGATATAGGCTTCGCGGGCCATGTAACCCGAGTCCTCCATGAGCGAGATGAAGAAGAAGAGGATGATGATGTTCGGCAGGAAGGCCAACACGGCTCCCACACCTTGCAGCACCCCGTCAATCAAGAGACTGGACCACCAACTCTCAGCCAGCAGTCCGTTCGCCCACTCGCCGATCCATTCGATGCCGTCTGCGATCCATGCCTGCGGATAGGCACCGAGGGTGAAGGTACACCAGAAGACAAAGTACAGCAACGCCATCATGATGGGAAAACCCAACCAGGGGTTGGTCAGCACCTTATCGATCCGTTCGAGTCGCGTCTGGTGTTTGTCGTCCTTGGCGTGCGTCAGGGTTTCGGTTAGGATACCGTGTACATAAGCTTGATAGGTATCCTCTTCGCCTAGGTCCCGCAAGTGGTAGATCGGGTGGGCATGCGAGGCGGGGCGTGCGGCGGCTTCTTCGATCAATGCTACGCAGTCCTCCAAACCATAGTTTTTGCGCACCGACACACGGCAAGTGGGAACACCAATCAGTTGCTGTAGTTTTGGGATGTCCAACGAGTGGTCGGTCTTCAGCAACAGGTCATACCGCCCGATCGCCAACACGATTTTCTCCTGCTCATCGATGATATGCGGTGTGAGTAACAAGGACTCTTCCAATCGCGTCGAGTCCACTACCTGCAACACCACGTCATAGGCATGCCCGTGCAACTCATCGGGGTTATGCACCTCGTTGAAAGCGAACGCGGAAGGCGCTTGACCATCGGCCAATGCCTGCAAAGCCTGTGTGAGCGAACTCTTGCCGCTCATCGGCAACCCTATGACGGCTACTCGAATCATGCCTGATTAGAAAATCGCTGCAAAGGTACTGCTTTTTTTGCATATATGCAATACCTAAAAGTGGGGAAAATTCAAATTTCGTGTTTTTTTTATTTGCATATATGTAAAAATTGTTGTAATTTTGTGCCCGCAATGCAACTGATCAAGAAATTTCATAAGGCCTGTGCGGACTATCATCTCATCGAAGACGGGGATCATATCCTTGTCGGATTGAGTGGTGGGAAGGACTCGCTGGCCCTTGTGGAAATGCTCGGACGCCGTGCGCAGATCTATGTGCCTCGGTTCAAAGTGACGGCCTTGCATGTGCGGGTAAAGGAACGAGCCTACCAAACCGACCTCAGTTATCTCGAGTCCTTCTGTGCTGAAGCCAACGTGCCGTTAGTGGTCCGCGATGTGGAGATCAAGGGCGGGGACAGTGAGCAGACAAACCCCTGTTTTCTCTGTTCCTGGTATCGGAGAAAGGCGCTTTTCGATGTGGCCCAAGAACTCGGGTGTAACAAGATCGCCCTCGGGCATCACCGCGATGACCTGATTGAGACCATGCTCATGAACCTCATCTTCCAGGGCGCCTTCGCCACCATGCCGCCGATGCTGCAGTTGGAGAAGATGCCGATCAAAATCATTCGCCCGCTATGCCTGATCGATGAGGCGGACCTTATTGCATATGCGGCTGAAAAAGGCTATCAGAAGCAAAAACAACTCTGCCCCTTCGAGCATGTCAGTTCGCGGGCAAAAGTGAAAGAACTGCTGAAGCAGATCAAGGCGTTAAACCCCGAAGCCATGGACACGATGTATGCGGCTATGTCGAATATCAAAACCGATTATTTACCAAACAAATGAACGCATTATACACGATCTTATTATTGTTAACGGCGAATGTTTTCATGACACTCGCCTGGTACGGACACCTCAAATTGCAACAAACGGGTTTCATCTCCTCTGCCACCCCGCTGATCTTCGTCATCCTCCTTTCGTGGGGCATCGCTTTCTTCGAGTACTGCCTGCAAGTGCCCGCTAACCGTATCGGGTTCGAGGGTAACGGCGGGCCATTCAGTCTGATGCAACTCAAGGTCATTCAGGAGGTCATCACCCTTGTGGTTTTTGTCGTCTTCAGCGCCGTGGCCTTCCATATGCAGTTGCGTTGGAACCACGTGGTAGCCTGCCTCCTGCTTATCGGTGCCGTATATTTTGTTTTTGGTTTCAAATGAGTCCGTATATTCAGTCTTTGCGCATCCGAACCTTACCCCTTTCGGTAGCAGGTATCGTGTTGGGAACCGGCCTTGCGGGTTGGTCTAACTGGCTTGTCTTTGGGTTGGCTGTGGCGACCACCCTCTGTTTGCAGATTCTCAGTAATTTAAGCAATGAGCTCGGGGATGCGCTCAAAGGCACAGATGCTGACCAGCAGGGGCGGGAAGCCTACGGTTTGCAAGCAGGCACGATCACGGTCAAGCAGATGAAAGGGATGATAATTTTTTTCATCGGACTTTCGATGATTTTCGGTACAGCTCTGGTTTATGCGTCATTACCCCTTTTCAGCGTGCCGTTCTTCGTTTTTCTGGGTTTGGGAGTTTTAGCTATTGTGGGTGCGATGACTTACACGCTCGGCAAACACAGTTATGGTTATAAGGGACTCGGGGATTTGGGCGTTTTCCTCTTTTTCGGTCTGCTCAGTACCCTTGGCGGCTATTATCTGCAGACCCAAACGCTTAGCGCGGAAGTGGTCTGGTGCGGGGTCGCAATCGGTTTGCCTTGTGTGGGCGTGCTTAACCTCAATAATATCCGCGACATGATGCATGACCGCGAACATAGTAAGCGCACCTTCGCAAGTCTCTTAGGACCGCTCGGTGCGCATATCTATCATTATCTGTTGCTTTTCGCTTGCCTGCTGATCTTCATCTGCCTCGGCCATTACTGGGTAGCGTGCGTGACGCCGATCTGGGTGTGGCATATCCGGTATGTGGGAACCCACACGGGGCGCGAACTCGACTTACAGATGCCGGTGCTGATGTTTTCGACCCTGTTGGTGGCGATGCTGGGATGGTTTTGAGTGGGCTTTCTTAGCCGGCGAACCATTCAGGAAATTCTCTATTCGGTTCCAATACCGCTTGTCTTCCGGACTAACGAGTGTCAGCGCTTCGCCGCTGTTCTCTGCCCGTGCTGTGCGACCGATACGATGGACGTAGTCTTCCGGATCATGGGGCACGTCGTAGTTGATCACTAAGGGTACATCTGTCACATCGATGCCACGCGCCACTACATCGGTAGCCACCAACACCGCTATCTTACCGTTTCGGAAATCGAGCATCACCTGATCGCGTTCGTGCTGCTCCAGATCGGAGTGCATCGCGCGCGCGTCTATATTCAAAGCACGTAGCGCACGCGTGAGGTCCTTGACGCGTTGTTTCTTTCCCGCGAAGATGATCACTTTCTTCAGGTCCCGTCCTTGCAAGGTCTCCTGCACCTTGGCCGTCTTCTCCCCTTCGCCCACCATTGCATGCATCTGTTTGATCGTCTCCGGCGGACGGGAGATGGCGATCTGCACTTCGACGGGTTGGTGCATGATGGTCTTGGCTAACTGCCGGATCTTTGGCGGCATGGTGGCAGAGAAGAGGATCGTTTGGCGGTTTTGGGGTAATTTACGCACGATGGTCATGATATCGTCGTAGAATCCCATGTCGAGCATGCGGTCGGCTTCGTCCAAGATGAAGTATTTCACGCCCGAGAAATCGACATCATAGATATTCATCTGACTCAGCAGTCGTCCCGGTGTGGCGATCACGATATCCGCGCCTTTCTGCAAGCCCGTCACTTGGGTTCCCCACGCACCGTTATCCCTTCCGCCGTAGATAGCGACCGATGAGAAGGGTACGTAATACCCGAATCCCTCCATCTGTTGGTCGATCTGTTGCGCCAACTCGAGGGTCGGCGCCATGATGATGGCGTTCAGTTTGTCGGGGTCGTGGTCATCGAAGGCCAGGTTCGTCAGCAAGGGTAGTATATAGGCTGCCGTCTTACCCGTTCCCGTTTGGGCACAGGCAATGACATCCTTTCGGTTCAGGATCACCGGTATCGCTTTCTCCTGCACCGGGGTACATGTATCGAAATGCATGTCCCACAATGCATCCAACACCTCATCCGATAATGCTAACTCGTCAAAGTACATTATTTCTCCCAACCATCAAAAACTTCGGGTCCGTAAATATTATCTTCGTTGGCATCATGCAGCGGTGCCCACAGTTGCGCAAAGAACGGGTTCTGCTTTGCCACACGGTCCCAATGCCAGGGAACCTGTTTCTCTTTGGGTTCAAACGCATAGGGGTACGGCATGTCGTAGGGACTCCAGTGACCACCCAGAAGGATCAGACGGCGACCGGCTTTGAAGGTGTTGCCGTTCGCATCTTCCCACATATCATTACCCAAATACTTACCGCCACGGAAAGCGGCCGCTTTGTTCAGTTCGGCATCGGTTAACTTGTCCACATCTTTGCTTTCATCCCAACCATGGTCGAGTAATACCGGTGTCTCGCTATTGTGGGATACGTCGAAATGTTTCCAATCGGGGATGGCTTTGTACGCCTCGAGACTGCCGTAGTACGCATGGATACGTTGTTCCACGTTGTTTTTGATCCACCATTGCGTACCGTGTTCCTTGCTGTTTGCCATGAACCGCATGGCGAGTTTGACGCAGTGCGGGAATAGTTTGGCGATATGCGTCTTGGCGGCGAACTTAATGCCCCAGGGCAGGGACTTCGCTTTGGCCATTTGTGCGAAATACTCCTTCACCGGCACGTTGGCACGGAAGTGCAAAAACTCTTCGAGTTTATCCCCGTCGATATACCACATGCCGTGGAAATTGCGGGTGGTGAACCAGTTTGCATTGAAGATCTTCTCCGGGCGCGGACAACCGATCGCGTCAAGCAGCAGGCGTTCGAACTCATAATTGCTGAGGCGATATTCGGCACCCGAACCGATGTTATAGTAGTTATTCCAGAATGCTTTCGGCACCTCCGGACGGCAAACGCGTTCCAGCAACCGTCCGCTGTCTTCTACCGTCGCCCATTCCAGCACGCCGCGGATAGGCACGTGGAACATGATCGGGTCGTAGTTCTTGAGGATAGCCGGATAGAGGATGCCCGACTGACGAAGCGATGCCCATGTCTTAATGCCTGAGTCGGTGATGATCCGTTCCGCCAGCGCTTTGGTCAATCCGTAATGGTCGTACGCCGATACACAGATCGGATCACCCGCACGCCCCCAATGCAGCGGTTCGCGACGGTCGCCCATCTGCGCAACCGAACCCACATACACCACTTTGGGTTGCTGCTGTTGCGCCTGCACCGCCTTGACGATATATTCGGCCGCGGTGATATTGGTGCGCAGGGTCGCTTTCGGACGGTAGTCCGCTTGCGGCGAAACCATACCGCCTACATGCAGCACGATGTCCGAACCCGACACGCCCTTCAGGATATCCTCGTAGTTCGTCAAATCACCCCAGATAATATGGAGCGCTGAATACTGATCACTGATCGCTTTCAGGAGTTCTTTATTCTTTTTGCTCGGCCGAGCTAAGATACGTAACTCATATTGCTCCGGATAACGCAGGATCTCCATCATACCTGCATACCCCATGGTGCCTGTAGCACCCGTCAAAAAAACGACGGTTTTCTTCATATCTATCATCTATTTTCTTTTCCATGTAAATAGTTTGGCAATGCGAGCGCGTAGTTTGGCTTTCATCTCCGCTCTCCATTGTGCTTCTTCTTCCGCCTCATTGGCGATATTGCGGTAGCTGGCTTCGGCATCCTGATCGCTGATGACCAGTAATTGGTCGCCTACCGCCAGGGTACTCGAACCTGTGGGCACGAAGAAGTCCTCGTCCCTTCGTACCATCACGATCAGCGTGTGCGGGGGGATCTTCAGTTCCCGCGGTGTGTTGCCTTTCTCCAGCATCGTCTCCGTCACTTCCACCTCGCGTGCCGAGGACTGGATCTCTTCAGGCAGGTCCAGATCGAAATGTTCCAAGGTCCGCTCTTCCTGCGGCTCGGTGGCCAGGTCCAGCTTTTGGGCCACCTTTGTCAGGGTAGTGCCTTGCGCTAAGAGCGAAACCAAGGTGCATAGGAAGACTACGTTGAAGATCATATCCGCATAGGGCACTCCTTCGGCCTTACACATGATGGCGAAGATGATCGGAACAGCGCCTTTGAGACCCACCCAACTGAGCATCATCTTATCGCGCTGGCGGTACTGCGGGAAAGGTAACATACACAGCCACACAGACAGCGGACGCGAGATGCAGATCATCACGATACTGATGATCAGGCAGGGCAACCACACCTTATAATGCAGCAGGTCCGCGGGCTCTACCATCAGACCCAACATGAGGAACATCACCAACTGACTCAACCAGGTCAGACCGTTGAAGAACGAGCGCGTCTGGCGTTTGCGGGTGAACTTGTTATTACCGATGATCAAGCCCCCGACATACACCGCCAGGTAGGTGTTACCCTGCAGGTAATAGGTCATGGCGAAGATGAAGATACAGGCCGTGAGCACCATAATCGGGTAGAGGGCTTCGTTGCCTAACTTCACCCGGCGCATGAGTTGCACCAGACCTTGTCCGAAAGCAAAACCCAATACCGTACCCATCACCAACTGGATCACGATGGTCTGCACGATTGGCAGCGCTTCTACGGGTCGGGTCAGGTCCACAAAAGTCTGGGTACTCAGTACCACGCTGATCAGGGTCGTCGTCAGTACATAGGCCATCGGGTCATTCGCACCGGACTCCAGCTCCAGGAGCGGTTTCAGGTTATGCTTCAACCCGATGCCGTTTGTGCGCATGAGCGAGAACACACTCGCGCTGTCGGTACTCGACATCGTCGCCGCCATCAGCAGCGCCAGCCAGATCGATACACTCGCCACGGCATTGATCAAGCCGAAGACATAATAAATCAGCACACCCGTGATCACGCAGGTCAGCAGCACGCCGAGGGTCGCCAAGGTTACACCCGGCGCAAGCACCGACTTGATGTCGCTCAGCTTCGTCTCCAGGCCGCCGGTAAACAGGATGATACACATCGCGATCGTACTTAGCGCTTCGGCATTACTCGTGTCGATTTTGATGCCGTTGCCGCCGAAGATCTCCGCCACGCTCTGCGAACCGAAGATCATACCGACTACCAAGAACAACAGCAAGGCCGGCACACCGTACTTGTATCCGATCTTATCAGCTAAGATGCTGACAAAAAACAGCATCGATAATATGAGCAAAACGAGTTCTACTTGCATTATTTTTTATTGCTACGTTGTTTCATTTTTTCTTTCCACCGCTGCCAAAGCGTTTTCTTTTTCTTCGCTTGCGGTTGTTGTTCTTCTTGGGGTGTTTCCGGTGCTTTTACCTCCGGTGCCTGTGCAGGAACTAATAAAAACTCATCAATGATTTTCACGATCTCCTCTTTGGGGTACAGGCCTTTGAGCAATAATGGTTTACCTTCCATCGGGATATAGAGCACTTGCGGAATGCTGCTGATGCCGAAGACATACGCCAATTCCCGCTCGCGCTCCGTGTCGGCTTTATAAAAGACCACCTGGTCGCAATAGGTTTGACTCAACTCGTCCATGATCGGCGCCAAGCGTTTGCACGGCCCGCACCAGGTGGTGTAGAAATCGATAATACAGGGCTTCTCGCCCTTGTAGCTCCATTCCCTCTCTGCCTTATAATCGAAGATCCGGTTCCGGAACTGCTCCGTGGTTAGATACACCACGTCCTCCGCCGTCATCGGCAGTACCCGGAGAAGTCCAATTATTATTGTCAGAAAATATTTCCGCATAATACTCCAATCTAAAATCGCTGCAAAGGTACAAAAATTTTTGCATATACGCAAAATAAATTGACAAAATGTACTTTTTTTTCACTTTTATTCTTAAAAATTTGTATATATACAAAAAAAATTGTAACTTTGCACGCTTTTTGAGAAAATAACGTAAAAATAGATATACCATTATGAGTAAAGTAACTGTTGTAGGCGCAGGAAACGTAGGTGCTACGTGCGCAAATGTGTTGGCCGTTAATGAGGTAGCCAACGAAGTATGTCTGATTGATATCAAAGAGGGTTTTGCAGAGGGCAAGGCCATGGATATCATGCAAACCGCTCAGTTGATGGGCTTTGACACCGTGGTTGAGGGTGTGACGAACGATTACAGCAAGACTGCCGGTAGTGACGTGGTTATTATCACTTCGGGTCTGCCGCGTAAGCCGGGTATGACACGTGAGGAGTTGATCGGTGTAAACGCAGGTATCGTAAAGAGCGTTTGCGACCAAGTGCTGAAGTACAGCCCGAACGCAATCCTCGTTGTTGTTTCGAACCCGATGGATACGATGGCTTATCTGACCTTGCACGCACTGAAGTTGCCGCGCAACCGCGTGATCGGTATGGGTGGTGCATTGGACAGCGCACGTCTGAAATACTTCCTGAGTCAGGCTTTGAAGTGCAACGCAAACGACGTAGACGGTTTCGTGATCGGTGGTCACGGCGACACGACGATGATTCCGTTGACGAGCTACACGACCTACAAGGGTATCAACGTGAGTGAGTTCCTGAGCAAAGAGGAGTTGGAGAACGTGGTTAAGAGCACGATGGTAGGCGGTGCCACGCTGACCGGTCTGCTCGGAACGAGTGCTTGGATGGCTCCGGGTGCAGCAGCAGCTTCCGTAGCTGAGGCTATCATCAAGGACCAGAAGAAGATGATTCCGTGTTCCGCAGCCCTCGAGGGTGAGTACGGCATGAAGGATATCACCATCGGTGTGCCCTGTATCATCGGCAAGAACGGTATCGAGAAGATTCTGGAGCTGAACATCAGCGAAGAGGAGCGCGCTAAACTGCACGAGTCCGAGGCTGCCGTTCGTAAGACCACGGCAATCTTAAAGGAATTGAATGTCCTTTAACCATTAACCGTTAACCTTTAACCATTATTATATGGATCTTTTCGAAAAATGCGACCATTTTGAGACCCTCAAACAGGTTCGCAAATTAGGTATCTATCCGTATTTCCACGAGTTGGAGAGCCGTCAAGCCCCGGTGGTGAAGATGGAGAACCACCGTGTGATCATGCTCGGTTCGAATAACTACCTCGGCTTCACGGAGAACGAGGAGGTCATCAAAGCCGGGCATGCCGCACTGGATAAATACGGATCGGGTGTGAGCGGTAGCCGTTTCCTCAACGGAACGCTGGACCTCCACCTGCAGTTGGAGAAAGAGATCGCCGAGTTCACAGGGTACGAGGAGTGTATGACCTGTTCGACGGGTTTCCAGACCAACCTCGCCATCATCTCCGCCATCTGCGGTAAGGATGATTATATCCTCAACGACCGCGAGAACCACGCATCTATCTATGACGCTTGCCGTCTGAGTTATGCGAAGGTGCTCCGTTACCGTCACTCGGATATGCTGGATCTCGAGCGCCAACTCAAGTCCATCCCCGAGAATGCGGGTAAGCTGATCATCACCGACGGTGTGTTCTCCATGCGCGGTGACATCTGCCGTCTGCCGGAGATCTGCGCGCTGGCTGATAAATACGGTGCGCGTGTGATGGTGGATGATGCCCACGGTTTCGGTGTACTCGGTCCCGGTGGTCGCGGTACAGCGGCTCATTTCGGTTTGACCGACAAGGTGGATATCACGATGCTGACCTTCTCGAAGTCCTTGGCTTCAATCGGCGGATGTATGTTGACCTCGCACCGCGTAGCCGATTGGTTGCGCCACGTGAGCCGTCCGTTTATCTTCTCGGCATCCATCACCCCGTGTTCGGCAGCGACAGCTTTGGAGGCATTGCATCAGTTGATCAAAGATCCGCAGCGTCCGGAGCGTCTGATGAAGATCGCGAAGTACTTCCAGAAGCAACTCATCGCCAACGGTGTCAAGATTATCGAAGCCCCGACGCCGATCGTGCCGATCTTCACCTATAAGACCCTCGACACCCTGTTCTTCGGTAAGAAGATGTTCGAGGAAGGTGTATATGTGAACCCCGTTATCGCGCCGGCGTGCGTGGAAGGTGAGTGTCTGCTGCGTACTACCCTCATGGCAACCCATACCGAACCCATCATCGATGAGGCGGTTGAGATCATTGCCCGTGTGCTGCGCGAAGGAGCGCCGAAGATGTAATGAAGAAGACACTCGTTATATCAGGCGGTAGTTCCGGTATAGGTAAAGCGACAGCCATGCTCTTTGTGGAGCGTGGCTGGCGTGTTTTTGAACTCAGCCGTCACGGTGCTTCTGCCGATGGTATCACGCATGTCAACTGCGACGTGTGCGACGAGCTCAGTACGCGCAAGGCGATCGATGAAGTGCTGCGCCAAACAGACAGCCTCGATGTGGTGATCTCCAATGCGGGATTCGGCATCTCAGGGCCGGTCGAGTTCAACGAGATGAGTGCGATCGAGCACCAGATGGATGTCAATTTCTTAGGGGCCGTTCGTCTTACGCAAGCGGTCTTACCCCAACTGCGCAAGCAGGGTTTCGGGCGACTCATCTATACCTCGTCCGTAGCGGCTGTGTTGCCGGTTCCCTACCAGGCTTTCTACTCCGCTTCCAAAGCTGCCATCAATGCAATGGCGTTGGCAATGCAGAACGAGGTGCGTGCGTTCGGCATCTCCGTCTCGGTGATGATGCCGGGCGATGTGAGCACCGGTTTTACCGGTGTCCGCGATAAGTCCACCGCCGGCGAAGAGATCTACTGCTCAGCCCATAAGGCCGTCTCGGCCATGGAGCGCGATGAACAGGCCGGCATGGCTCCGCGGCAGATGGCGCGCCTCTTCTGGCATATCGCTACTTGTCATAGTCCGCGTCCGCAGTACGTAGGCGGATTCATCTACCGCGTCTTCTGCTTCCTCGATCATCTGCTGCCCAAACGCTTCGTCAACTGGCTCGAATATAAGATGTACTCGTGAGACATATCCGTATCATATCGCCCTCCGGAGTTATCGATCCCGCCTATATCGACGGGGCGGCTACGCGTCTGCGCGCGTGGGGATATATAGTGAGCGAGGGCGCGCACGCGCGCGATACGTGGGGACGGTTTGCCGGCACGGATGACGACCGTCTGGCGGATCTGACCGAGGCCTTGCGGGACTCCTCTGTCGATGCGATCCTCTGTGCGCGCGGCGGGTACGGACTGCAGCGGATCATCGATCGGGTACCGAAGATCACCAAACCCGTCATCGGGTTCAGCGATATCACTGCCCTGCATCAACTGTCCGCCATTCACCATCACCCCTCCTTGCACGGGATCATGTGCAAACATATCGCTACTTTACCCGAGGACAGCGAACCCCTTTTGACGTTACGTCGCGCCTTGGCCGGTGGGACACTTGAGTACCGCTGGGAGAACCATCCCCTTAACCGGGAAGGCGAGGCCTGTGCACCCATTGTAGGCGGAAACTTGTCTGTGCTCTATGGCCTCCAGGCTACGAAGTTTGGTCTGCAAAATCCGCTTATCCGGGACCAGTTCCCGGTCTTGCTTATTGAAGATATATCTGAACGCCATTATCATATCGACCGCATGATCCGCAACTTGAGTATGAGCGGCGTTCTTGCCCACTTGAGCGGACTGATCGTCGGGCAGTTCAGCGACTGCGAGGATGATCCGGCTATGGGTCAGACGGTCTATGAGACAATAAAAGAGGCAGTCGCTAACTATGACTACCCCTTGATCTTCAATGCCCCGATCGGACATGTGGAGCGCAACCTGCCTTTATGGCTGAATGGTCATGCGACCATCCACTGCGGCGCGGATGGTGTCCGCCTCACGAACCGATTCTAAGTACAACTCCCGGATCAGTAACTCGCTGTTCCAATATCCGACATACCGTTTCAACGCGTCCATGTGATCGGCTCCTCCGGAGAGGTAGTCGCTCGTGGCCACCGTATAGAGTGCTTTTGTATTCAGCGGTTTGCCGCCTATCGTCACTTCCTTCACTTGTCCCCCTGCGATCTTCACGCGCATACCGGCCACACCTTGTCCGCCGTACTTGGCGAACGACTCGCACAGTGCCCAAATATCTTCGCCCTTGAGGGTTAATACCACTAATTTGTTATCAAAAGGCATCAACTCAAAGACGCAGCCGCGTGTGATGGGGCCTTTCTCCCAACTGCACCGCATACCGCCCATGTTCACGATGGCGATATCCACACGACCTTCGTACACTTTCTTCGCCGCTTCCCATAAGGCATCGCTCGCCCAGTTGAGCATCGGACATTCGGGTTCGCCCACCCACATATCCTCTGCCGCATACCCGATCTGCACGTTCATCTCGCGCTCCAGATCGGCTTTTACCGGTGCTAAGATCTTCAGGTATTCGTTATCCTGAATTGCATCGGCGGAAGCATCCACCTTAATCGCCTCCGTCTCACACCCCGTCACACGTACTTGCCGATGATTGCAACTGATCAAACATGCCCCAAGAAGGGAAAAAAGGAAAAATTTTCGCATAGTTGTCAATATTTTGCCGCAAAGTTACTGCTTTTTTTGCATATATGCAAATTTCTCACTATCTTTGCACAAAATTTGAGAATATTATGGAACCCAAAGCAGTTTTTGAGATCTTTTCGCAGATCAATCAGGTGCCTCGTCCGTCCAAACACGAGGAGCGAATCAGTAAGTGGTTGCAGGATTTTGCAGTTTCGCATGGCATCGAGTGTGTGGCCGATGAGACGATGAACGTCATTATGCGTGTGCCCGCAACCCCGGGATATGAGAACCATGAAGGAGTCATCCTTCAGGCTCATATGGACATGGTTTGCGAGAAGAACGCCGATGTGCAACATGATTTCATGACCGATCCTATCCGGACTTATGTGGACGGCGAGTGGTTGAAATCAAAAGGTACAACGCTCGGTGCCGACAACGGTATCGGTATTTCCATGGCTCTGGCTGCGATCACGGATACCAACCTGCCGCATCCGGCAATCGAGTGCCTCTTCACTGTGGATGAAGAGACGGGGCTGACCGGAGCGATGAAACTGCAAGACGGTATGCTCAAACATAAACGCCTCATTAACCTGGACTCCGAAGATGACGGCCAGATCTTCATCGGTTGTGCCGGTGGTATCGATACCTTGGCCAAGATGCACTATGAAGCGGAGCGGTTAGCGGTGATCGGTGATCGTTTAGCGATTAAGCTTTCCGTAAGCGGACTCATGGGCGGACACTCCGGCGATGACATCAATAAGGGCCGTGCGAATGCGAACCAGCTGATTGTGTGGTTCTTGGCACGTATCTGGCCGCAGGCGGAGATCCAATTGGCGCGTCTGGAAGGCGGTAACCTGCGCAACGCCATCGCCCGCGAAGCGGAAGCGGTGATCGTGATCCCCATGGCCTTCAAGGAAGATATCCGTGTGGCCTGGAACCACTATGTGGCGCAGATGGAAGGCGTGTTCGGCGAAGTGGAGCAGGACATGCGTCTGGAGCTCGAGACCACCGACATGCCAGAGACCGTCATCCCTGCCGACAAAGCTTACCGCCTCGTCATGGCGCTCTGCGAATGTCCGCACGGCATGATCGCGATGAGTAAAGAGATGCCGGGACTCGTAGAGACGAGTACCAATTTGGCATCTATCAAAATGAAGGAGGGATATATCGAAGTGAACACCTCGCAGCGCTCGTCGAAAGAACCGGCCAAACACCACCTGAAATGGGCGGTGGAGCAAGCACTCTCGTTGGCTTGCGACGAGGTGACGCACGGAGACGGATACCCGGGGTGGGCACCGAACCCCAACTCACCCTTGCTTGAAGTGGTCAAAGAGTCCTATCGCTCGCTCTTCAAAGCCGAACCCAAAGTGCTGGCTATCCATGCCGGACTCGAGTGCGGTCTTTTCCTCGAGAAATATCCGTACCTCGACATGGTATCGATCGGTCCGCAGATGTACGGGGTGCATAGTCCGCAAGAACGCCTCTCGATATCCAGTACCGAGCGGTGCTACAAGTGGTTGTGCTACGTACTAAAGAGCCTGTGATAAATCTCTGATAACGAGGGAAGCAAGCGTGCAACCGAAGACGGCCGTCACTTGCATCAGACTGCCTCGTGTCTCACAACGCTGTGCCTGTTCGGTTGAATAGACGCAGCGTATTTTTTTGGACGGATGCCTGTCAAGCCGTTTCATGCGATCGCGAACCGCCTTGGCTAACGCGTCGCCTTTGATACTCATCAGTTCGCCGGTCGTCACTTGGGTAGGATCAAACCGCAGAGCTGCTCCCATGGACGAGAAGATCTTGAGCCCTTTGATGCGCGAAGCATAGAGCAGCAGATCGGTCTTATCCGCCACGCTGTCGATGGCATCTATGACATAGTCATAGTTCTCCAGTCCGTTTGCCGCTAACCAGTCCGCGTTCACCATCTCATGCCGCGCAATAATCTCCGCCTCGGGGTTGAGACTCAACAAGCGTTCGCGCAACGCTTCCACTTTCGGCATGCCCATTGTGGCACGTGTGGCGGGTAACTGGCGGTTGATGTTCGATGCCTGCACCGTGTCCCCGTCTACGATGGTCAGATGGGTCAAGCCCGTGCGAACCAAAGCTTCCGCAGCCCATGAACCCACACCGCCTATACCGAACAGAATCACCCGTTTGGTGCGTAGCGCTTCCATCGCTTCCCGGCCCAGCAGGGCTTCACTCCGTGAGAAAAAATCGTTCATACTTTCCAAATCGGTTGCAAAATTACAAAAAATTTTGCATATATGCAAATTTTTTCGTATCTTTGCGCCGGTTTTTAAAAAGATACGAATGAAATTGGTTTTTGCATCCAATAATGCGCATAAGTTGGCGGAGGTTCGTCAGATCATGCCTTCCGGAGTGGAGATATTGAGTCTGCACGAGATCGGTTTTGAGCACGAGATAGACGAGACGGGTACGACTTTGGAGCAGAACAGTGCCATCAAAGCGGAGGCCGTTTATAATTGGATATTGGACAATGGACAATGGACAATAGACGGTGTGTTCGCAGACGATACGGGTTTGGAGATCGATGCGCTGGATGGCAAGCCCGGTGTCTATACCGCCCGTTGGGCAGGAGAACCTGCGGCTAACCGTGCCAAGGCTTTGCATGAACTGGAGGGAAAGACCAACCGTGGCGCGCAGTTTCGAACCGTGATCACGTTCATAAAGGCGAATGGAGATCGATTTGCGGTGAGCGGGATTGTACGCGGACGGATCGCCGAAGAAGAATACGGGCAAGGCGGTTTCGGCTATGACCCGGTCTTCATTCCGGAGGGATACGACCAGACTTTCGGTGAATTGCCGGCCGCGGTCAAGAACCATATCAGTCATCGAAGCAGAGCGCTTGCCGAGCTCGTTAAAGCGTTAAACCGTTAATTTGTAATTTATTGAGATGGTTAGAAATCGATTCATACTATTCGTCTGTATCCTCTGTGCGGCACTTAGTATGCCTGCTTTTGCAGATCAGTGGGAGACGCATTTTGCCTATAATAACGTCACGCAGATCGCTTTGTCTTCGGATAAGGTGTTCGCCCTCTCGGACGGCAGTTTGTTCAGTGTGGACAAGCAGACCGAGCAGATCAAGAAATACGACCGGCAGTCGGGATTGCATGGCACCAACATCCTTTGTATCCATTACGATGCACAGGGCCGTCAACTGATCGTGGCCTACGCGAACGGTAAGATAGACCTGCTGAGTGCATCCGGAGTGCATTATATCAGTGATCTGTACAATAAGGACATGACCCAACGCAAGGACATCTACAATATCACCTTGTGCGGACGCACGGCGTACCTGTCCACGCACTACGGGGTACAGACCATGGATCTGAGGGAGAATAAACTGGTGGATAGTTATTGGCTTCGTCCGGGTGGTCAGGAGACCCCCATCGAGGACGTGTTGCTGACTGCCGACAGTATCTATGCCTTTGCTTCGGATAGTATGTATTGTGCGGCGCTGACCGACCGACTCGTGGATTATACCTATTGGAAACGGGAGAGGCGCAGTGGTCGTATCACGCCTGATGCTACCAAGGGAAAACAGTATACGGAAAACAACACAACCTGGATTGCAGACGGAGCCAACGGAGTGACCCGTATCTCTCCCATCGAGACCGTGCATTACAAACCCGCCGGACCCCTGATGAATGTGCCCTACCGAATCACGGCTACGCGCGGAGGCGTTTGGGTGGTGCCCGGAAAGAGCGGTCCCGTGCAAGGAAAGATCCCTGCGGTACTGATGCATTATAATGGTTCGCAATGGGTGAATATCCCCACGGATGTGTTGGTGAATAAGATCGGTCAGTTGGCCCTTGATTTTGTGAATGTAGCGGTCGATCCGCGTGACATAAACCATTATTATGTCACCAGTTACGGAACGGGTTTGTATGAGTTTGACCATGATACGCTCGTTCGTCATGACATCGCGGGAGGAGAAAACTTAATGGGCGCGGCGGCTGCCAATGACCCGCAACGCTATACGCGACTCGACTGCGCGGTGTACGATGAGGATAATAACTTATGGTTAGTCGATGCCGGCGCGGGTTCGGTGGTGTATCAGATAGTCGGTATTGATTCCACGGGTGAGTGGCGCGGACTGATGCTTCAGGAAGGAGGCGAACCTATACCGGTTCATACGCCGGCCGGACTGGTCATCGATCATACGCAACCCAACTATAAATGGGTAGCAGTGGCCCGAGAGATAACCTTCGGTGTTTATCTTCTGGATGATAACGGCACACGTTTCGATATCTCGGATGACCGAACGGTGCACTATGCGAAATGGACCAATCAGTTCGGACAAACATTCGCTCCCCTGAATATCAACACGATGATCCAAGACCAGCAGGGACGTATCTGGATCGGAACCGACATGGGGGCCGCCTATATTGAGACGGGATCCGGGTACTTCACCTCCGATGCCATCGTGCAACCCGATGTGACGGACCAAAACGGAGAGAACCCGATTACTTCACTGATCATCAAAGCGATCTGTCAGACGCCGAACGGGGATATATGGATCGGAACCTCTAACTTGGGTATCTATGTGCTCAATAGTTCCGCCACGGAGATCATCGCGCAATATACCACCGAGAACTCGGCCATGCCGGGGAACGGTATCCTGTCGTTGGCTTGTGATGAAAGCGGTGTAGTCTGGATCGGAACGGAAGACGGATTAGTTTCGGTGGACCCGAGTACCACTTCGTTGAGAGGGGATGCTGCCGAACAGGATGAGACCGATGAAGGCAATATGCTCCAATGGCGTTTGCATCTGTCATACAAGGATGCCGTGGAAGCAGCTGCCACGCCGCAACATGTCTATGCGGTCGCACATGGTGCTTTGTTCTCGTTCGACCGATCGGATGAGACCCTGAATTACTGGAGTCGTGCCACGGGTTTGAACAGTACCGGTATTGCACATATCGCCTACGATGAGGCTTCGGGGTATCTGGTGGTGGTCTATGACAACGGTCGGATCGACCTCATTGACGATGAAGGGGACATCCGACAAATGCCGGATTTGTATATGAAAGCGGGTTCAATGGCTGTCACGGCCAATAGTATCACTGTCGGTTCAAGACATACGTATCTGGCTATGCCATTCGGTATTGTGGCGATCCTGCCCAAGAAAGGGGAAGTGTCGGATACCTATTATATCGGTCCGGAAGCGGCATCGGTAGATGTACTGCGTGTGCTGGAAAAAGGCGACTCGCTCTATGCTTTTACGGCCGATCAGATCTATAGCGCGTCGCTCAATGATAACTTGGTCGATTATTCGTTCTGGCACACGTCGCCCATACCTGTTACCCGACTGCAAGATGCAGCGCTGTATAAGGATGCGATCTATACCTTGCAGCACGATTCGCTCTACCGTTTGGAAGGCCATACCTGGCACCTGGCGGTGAACCAACCCGTTGATTGGATGCATGTATCCGGCGGACAGTTGTTGTACTGCGTTGATCAGCATACATTATACCGCTTGACAGATGAGGGTTCTCAAGGATTGAGTAACCTGTACAACATCCACGATGCCATCTATTCGCAGGGCGAATATTGGCTCTGCGAGGCGAACTACGGCTTGATCCGTTTGGGTAGGGAAGGAGATGACTACTATCATACCAGCGGTCCGAACAGTAATTCCGGCTATTTCCTCTGTACGGCACACGGACAACTGTATTCGGTCATCGGCGGACGTTGGGCGGTGGAGAAAAATAATCCCGCAGACCTCAATATCTACACCGGAACCGACTGGATCAACCGGGATTATATGCATGTGGTGGATAAACTCGGAGTGCTCACTACCGACCCTGTTTCCGTCGCTGTGGATCCGGACGATCCGGGACATTTCTTTGTAGCCAACTATGGAAACGGCGTGGTGGAGTATCGTAACTATGAAGCGGTGAAGCAGTACACCTACAATAACTCCACGCTGCAACCCGTGAATACCTCCGTGGATGAGCGGTTCTACACGCGTACAGATGGGGCCATGATCGACGATGCGAATAATCTGTGGGTGCTGAATGCCACGGAGATAGGGCAACCCGTACATGTGAAGACGCCGCAAGGTGGATGGTTCCCCTTGACGCTGCGCAGCGGAGGATCGGAGATCTTCTTCTCCACGCCGGCCGGCATCTGGGTGGACAACCGTAATACGCACCATAAATGGATGATGGATCAGCGCAATACGCAGAAAATCATTCTGCTGGATGACGGAGGAACGCCTACTGATAATAGGGATGACAAGTGCATGGCACGTTCGACTTTTGTGGACCAGAACGGCAATACGCTCACGCCTACTGCCTTCAGAAGTTTTGCGCAAGACAGGAAAAACCGTATCTGGATTGGAACGGATAAAGGTGTTCTTCTCATCCCGGCCACGGTTAATTTCCTTACTTCCAATTCCTGCCAACGTATCATCATTCCGCGAAATGACGGTTCCGGTTTGGGTGACTACCTGCTCGGTGAAGAGCAGATCAACTGTATGGCGGTCGATGGCGGAAACCGTATGTGGATCGGTACCGCTAATTCCGGTCTCTATCTGATTGAAGATGACACGATCACCGTGGCGCATTTTACGGAAGATAACTCCCTGTTGCCCTCCAATACTATCCAGTCCGTAGCTATTGAACCCCAGACCGGCATGGTGTATGTGGGAACCGACAAAGGTATCGCATCCTATCTGAGCGATGCCAGTGAACCGGCTAAGAACTTCAGTGATGCCTATGCGTATCCGAATCCGGTTCGTCCGGACTATACCGGCGTGATCACGATCTGCGGACTCAAAGAGAACACGACCGTCAATATCATCGACTCCGGAGGCAACCTGGTCTGCAAGACACGGAGTAACGGCGGAACGGCTGTATGGGATGGAAAAATTCCCGGAGGACGTCGCGCCACACCGGGAGTATATACGGCATTATGCAATGCCAAGAAAGGTCATACAGTGGTGAAGATCCTGGTCGTTCGTTAATCCTTATGCTGGATCAACCGTAAGAACTCCTCTCTTGTTTTAGCTTGATTGAACACGCCGGTGAAGTCAGAAGTGACGGTCATGGCGTGTTGTTTTTGTACACCTCGCATCTGCATGCATAAGTGCTCCGCTTCAATGACCACCATTACCCCTAACGGATCAAGCGTTTTCTGGATGCACTCTTTGATCTGGGTCGTGAGCCGTTCTTGAACCTGCAGACGGCGGGCAAACACATCCACTACGCGGGCGATCTTACTCAAGCCCGTGATCCGTCCGTTCGGGATATAAGCCACGTGCACCTTGCCGAAGAACGGTAGCATATGATGCTCGCACAGCGAATAGAAATCGATATCTTTCACCACCACCATCTGGCGATAGTCCTCCTCAAAGAGCGCCGAACGAAGGATCGCTTCGGGGTCTTCATTGTACCCTTTGGTTAAAAATTGCAAGGCCTTACCCACGCGGTGCGGGGTCTTGACCAAACCCTCGCGGTTCGGATCCTCGCCAATCTGCTGCAAGGCTACCTTGACCGATGCAGCAATAGCCTCGGTCACTTCCGGTTTCTCGTGAAAATCCTGTAGGTTCATTGCAGCACTTTGATTTTATCCCTTACCACGTAGGTCTCGCCAATCATGTCGGGGAATTGTTGCACAAACAGTTTCTTGTATTCCTTCGCCTCTTCTACGGTGCGAAAATCACCGATACGCACTTTCCAGAACGGCGGCAGGTATTGCACGTAGATCGTCTGGTTCACACTTGCCTTGAGGTTCGCTTCCAACTCCAGCGCTTGCGCTTTGGCCGTCTGCTGCTGATTGGAAGAGAAGATCTGCACGCGGTAGCCGTCGATCTCTACGTACTCATGCTTGTTATTACGCGCCATGTCCAGCAGGATCGCTATGGCCGGGGCCTGAATAACTTCTACATTCGGCATCTCGTCCAAGATATCCGGTCTCGGAGCACTTACCGGGATCGAGTCTTCAGCCCGCAACTGCAGCGAGGCCAGAACAACACATATGATTAAGAATATTTTTTTCATCTCTATTTTCTCTCTACTCACAATTATCATGCCATTAATAATGGAAGGACGAACCACCCACGAACTCACGCAACAACGATGTAGGCGGAATCTCTTTCTCGGGTACGGGTACGAAATACTGCAGGAACTTCAGCAAGCGGTGTGCCTCCGTATACTCCTCGCAGAACTTAGGCACTTCCGCCAAGATCGGTTCGGCATGGCGCTTGAGCACCGCAAACTCGAAGATCAGGGCCGAATTGAACATTACATCCGCTTCTTCCTGGAACGGGTACACCCATTTCTGCTCACCGCGAACCACCGACGGACAACGGGCAATAGTTTCTTTAGCGGAGAATCCGCGGTACTTATAGTCACGTACCACCCGACGTAACAGACGGATATCCGTGGTCGGGATCCAGTTGTGGTTGTCGATATTGATGGTCGTCAGCGCCGATACGTAGATCTTGAACGTCAGGCTCTTGTCCACGTCCGGAAGAATACATGGATTGAGCGCATGCAGACCTTCGATCACCAGCACGGAGTCTTTCTGTAATTTCAACTTACGTCCCTCAAACACACGTTCGCCTTTGGAGAAATCGAATGTCGGCAGGTCCACCTCTTTGCCGTCCAACAGGTCTTGCATCTGCTGGCGGAAGAACGGCAGGTCCACTGCATTGACATTCTCAAAATCCCACTCGCCGTTCTCATCCCGCGGGGTGTCCACACGGTTCACGAAATAATCGTCCATACTTAGAACCTCAGGCTTGATGCCGTCTACCAGTAACTGGATCTGCAGACGTTTGGAGAACGTGGTCTTACCGGATGAACTCGGACCGCTGATAAACACCATCTTCGGCCGGTTCGCCGCAATAGCATCCGCGATCTGCGCGATCTTCTTCTCGTGCAGCGCCTCCGCCAATTTGATCAACTCAAAGGACTTATTCTGCTTGCAGGCGATATTGAAATCACTCACGTTATTGATACGCAATAGCTTGTTCCAGCGGTTGTATTCGCGGAAGATGGAGAACATCTTATCCTGCGATACGGCATCTTCCAGCACCGTCGGATTGGAGCGGTTCGGTATACGAAGCAGCAGTCCGTCCTGGAAAGGTTCGATGTCAAACACGTTGATATATCCGGAACTGGGCAGCAACACGTTCGTGTAATAATCGATATAATCGCCCATGCGGAAATACCGGCAGTAGGGGTTGCCAAGCGCCTCAAAGATCGAATTCTCGTTATTGTATCTGGAAGCAAAGAGCCGGATCACCTCTTTGGTCTGTTTCTCCTCCTCGTAGATAGGCCGGTCTTCGGCGATGATCTTGAGCATGCGTTGCTTGATAGAAGCGATCATCTCCGGCGTCAGCATAGGCGTTTCTTGCTCATTCTCGGGATCAGCATCCTTATCCAGATGCCATTGGAGCGTGCAGTAATAACCCTTGCTGATCGGGTGCTCCACGCGTAAGTCCATAAGCGGGTACAACTCATTCACCGCGGCACACAACACCATTCCCAAGGTACGCACATAGGCCCGCATACCGCTCGGCGTGCTGGCGTCCAGAAACTCGATATCTTTGGGTTTGTACAGCCGGAAATCCAAGTTCTCTACTTTGTAGTTCACATGCGCGGCGATGATCGGGTAGGGTAACTCAATACCGAGGATGTCCTTCAGCTCGATCAACGAGATGCCGCGCGGCACTTCATGATAGGTGTGCGTGTTCTTACAGTAAATGGTGATGGTGGGTTCCATACTATTTGAGTTTATCTAATTCTATTGCTTGTTCCAAGAGCGCTCTCATGTCGCTTAACCGTACTTGGTTGGCGGCATCCGAGATCGCATGATCGGGATCTGGGTGCGTCTCGATAAAGAGTCCGTCGATACCTACTGCCGTCGCAGCCCTTACCATGGTCGGCACCATTGCACGGTTGCCGCCTGTGATGCCGCTCTGCGAAGAGGGCTGCTGCACCGAGTGCGTGGCATCGAAGATCACCGGGCAGCCGAAACGGCGCATTTCCACAAGGGAGGTCATATCGACCACCAGACGGCCGTAGCCGAAACTGCTGCCGCGTTCGGTCAACCATACCTTCCCTTCGCGCGCCGCGTTAGGCATGACCTGTTCGATCTTTTCAATAGCACCTCCCATGTCCCAGGGCGCCATGAACTGACCTTTCTTCACGTTCACAATACGCCCGGTGTTGGCTGCCGCTTGCAGCAGGTCTGTCTGGCGACTGAGAAAAGCCGGTATCTGCAGCACGTCTGCCACTTCGGCTACCGGCACACATTGCCAACTCTCATGAACGTCTGTCAAGATCGGCAGATCGAAAGTGGACTTGACCTCCTCCAGGATGCGCAAACCCTCTTCCATACCAATCCCGCGGGGAGAGGCGGAGGTGCGGTTCGCCTTGTCGAACGAGGACTTGAAATACAACGTGATACCCAAGTCGTAGCAGAGCCGCCTCAGCGTCTCCGCCGTCGTCATGACGACATCCCTGTTTTCAATGGCACAAGGCCCGGCAATGAGGAACATAGAATGCTGTACGACGGATTAATAATCTACGGAGCGATAGACACGGGCCCATTGTACCTTGAGCTTGCCTTCGCCGCCTTTCTCTGCTTTGGGCAACCAACTCTGTGCCAGCAGGAACATCGCCTCCTTCGGCAGACGGTTCGGCATACGCAGGATCTCCAGGTTATTCACGTACCATACCAGTTCGTTCTTCGTCCATTGGAAGGTATATACGTAGTACATCGAGCGGAGCATACCGGTCAGGTCCGCCATCTGCGTGCGGTCGCCGTTGACAAAGCCCATTTGATGCACTTCGCCGTTATAATGGTAGAGAGCCACCATCGGCGCGTTCACCTTGCCGGTGGACAGACCGAAGAAATGGTGACCTGTACCCTGACTGCGCACTTTGGCCATGAACATACCGGCCTCTTGCGAGAAAGCCTCTTTGGTATTCATTACATCGGACGTGTAGTCGAATACCTGCTCCACAAAACCGCGTTTCTCGTCCCATGCCAGCGCTTTCTTGCTCTCGTTACGGGTCTCCAGATCCATACGTCCTTCGGCAAAGAACGTGTTCTTGCCGTTGTTGTATGCCTGACGCTCCGAGGTGCGGGAATGACCGTCTTTCATCGCCGGATTGGCATAACCGTAACCCGGTTTCCAGTTCTTGTTCGAGCTCATGTCGTCGTCGAACGCAGGGCGGAAAATCTCAGCCCAGTCGATCTTCTCTTTGCGGGACTCGAAGAAGAACTTGATATCATCGGAATTGGCCAGCTCCTGATAGCGCTGCCAGGTCTTGTACTCCTCCGAGTGCTGCCAACGTTTGGTGTCTGCCCATACCGCATGACGCTTCTGGAACGCCTCTTTGTGCACTTCCTCCTCCAAGTCCGCCAGACGTTTCAGATCCGGCGAATTGAGCACTGCCAGGTAGTTCTTGTAGTACGACGAGTAGTACAGCATGTTGTACTTACGGATCAGCGGATCGGTAAGCACCGCTTTCACACTCTTGATCTTCGCAAAATCTTCCGACTCGCGGAATGCCAGGAAGTCCTGAAACTCTTTATCCTTGAGCGCACGGCGGTAGCGGCGAATGCTACGCGATTCAGACAACTTCTCGTATTCAGCCATCTTGCGTCCCTCTTCCGTATCTTTGTACTTACGGTTGACGAGTTCGTTCTTACGCTCCTGGAAGTCGCTGCTTTCCACGATCTTCTTCAGTTCGTTGTACTCTGCCAATTCAGGCGATTTCTCAATAGCACGCCAGCGTTTTACACGCTCTTGCATGTCGTGAATGGTCTGCTCGAACGCGTCCGTCGAGAGCATTTTACCGGTTAGTCTGGCCGTGAATAGATTCATATAATTTGTATTTTTTAATTTTTAATTCTTTATTTCTTTATATAGCTCATCGAGCGAATTGACAAAGACGGGTTCGTAGCTCTGCTGAGCAGGGATGAAACGCAGGTCTTGCATGATCCGTATCTGCTGCTTGAGCGGTTCGTAAAACCCCTTGTAGTTGACCACGAACGTCGGTTTATGGTGTTCCCCTACGATCGCTGAAGAGGTTGCGTCCATCATCTCGTCCAGTGTACCGTAACTGCCGGGCAGACACACGATGACATCGGCTTCATCGCGCATTCGCTGCTTGCGTTCGGACATGTTGTTCACCTCGATGAGGTAGTCACAGTTTGTTGCCAGGCGTCCAGCGGCTTTGATACGCGGCGGAATGACTCCGATCACATGTGCGCCGGCTTTCTTTGCCGCGTCACTCGTGCGACTCATCAATCCACCTGTAGCACCGCCGTAGATGAGCGTGTGACCGTGCTCGCCGATCCACTTGCCCAATGTGTCACCGAGTTGCAGATACTCCTCGGGGATCGCATCCTTCGCGCTACAATAAACTGCTATTCTCATATCTTATGCATCAATGTTTGCGTAGGTTGCGTTTTCCTCAATAAACTCGCGACGCGGTGCTACATCGTCACCCATCAGCATGGCGATCGTACGATCGGCTTCGGCCGCGTTCTCGATGGTCACTTGCTTGAGCACACGGCGTGCGGGATCCATCGTGGTCTCCCATAACTGCTCGTCGCTCATCTCACCCAGACCTTTGTAGCGCTGGGTCTTGATCGCTTTCTCGTCACCGCCGCCGTAGTTCTGGATGAACGCCATGCGCTGCTGGTCATTCCAGCAGTATTCGCTGTAACTGCCCTTCGAGCACTTGTAGAGCGGCGCACATGCGATATACAGGTGTCCCTGCTCGATCACCTCTTTCATATGACGGAAGAACAGAGTCATAATCAGAGTGGCGATATGGGCACCGTCGACATCGGCATCGGCCATGATGATCACCTTATGGTAACGGATCTTGCTCAGGTTCAGCGCTTTCGGGTCCTCTTCGGTACCGAAGGTGATACCCAGCGCCGTGAAGATATTGCGTACCTCTTCGGATTCGAATACCTTATGCTCCATCGCTTTCTCCACGTTCAGGATCTTACCGCGCAGCGGCAGAATAGCCTGGTGGATACGGTCACGACCGGTCTTGGCGGTACCGCCTGCAGAGTCTCCCTCCACGAGGAAGAGCTCGCACTCGCTTGCATCCTTGCTTACGCAGTCCGCCAATTTACCCGGCAGACCGCCGCCGCTCAACGGCGACTTTCTCAATACACTCTGACGGGCGTTACGTGCTGCGATACGTGCTTGAGCGGCCAGGATGACCTTCTCTACGATCTTCTTCGCATCGTCCGGGTGTTCCTCCAGGTAGTTCTGCAGTGCCTCGGCTACGGCACTCGACACCATACCGGCTACTTCCGAGTTACCCAACTTCGTCTTCGTCTGACCCTCGAACTGCGGTTCGGCCACCTTCACGGAGATAACAGCCGTCAGACCCTCACGGAAATCGTTCGGATCGATGGTCGAGTTACCGTCCTTGTCTTTCAGCTTGGCCTTCTCCAGCATCTTGCTCTCCTCCGCGTATTTCTTCATGACGCGGGTGAGGGCCGCACGGAATCCGGCTACGTGGGTGCCGCCCTCGATGGTATTGATATTATTGACGTAGGAGTGTACGTTCTCATTAAAGTCCGTGTTGTAGATCATCGCTACCTCTACCGGCGTGCCGTACTTGTCCGTATTGAGGTGGATCACCTCGCTGATCAGCGGGGTACGGGTACCGTCGATGTAACGAACGAACTCGCTCAGACCCTTCTGCGAGAAGAACTCCTCTTTCTTGCAGTTGCCCTCAGCGTCCTTCACACGCTTGTCTTTGAGCACGATCTTGATGCCGGCATTGAGGAATGCCAACTCGCGCATGCGGTTCGCCAAAATCTCCCATTTATACTCGGTCTCGGTGAAGATCGTATCATCCGGCCAGAACTGCACAAACGTACCCGTCTTGCGCTGCTCCCAGTTACCTGTAGCCTCGGCTTCGGTGATCGTGTGAACAGGTGCGAGCGGTTTGCCCTTCGCGTAGTCTTGACTGTGGATGGCGCCGTTACGGTATACCTCCACATGCATCTTCGTACTCAGCGCGTTCACGCAGCTCACACCCACTCCGTGGAGACCACCGGATACCTTATACGAATCCTTATTGAACTTACCACCGGCGTGCAGCACGGTCATTACCACCTCCAGTGCCGACTTATGCTCCTTCGGGTGCATGTCTACCGGAATACCACGACCGTTATCCTGAACGGTGATGGAGTTGTCCTCGTTGATATGCACCGCGATCTCATCGCAGAAACCTGCCAGCGCCTCATCAATCGAGTTATCCACCACTTCATAAACCAGATGGTGCAGACCCTTGAGCGATATATCGCCGATATACATCGCAGGCCTCTTGCGCACCGCCTCTAATCCCTCGAGCACTTGAATACTCGATCCATCATACTTTTCTTGTTGTTCTTCCATTTGTATTTTTTGTGTATTTTATATTCCTTTATATGTATGCACACGCGCGTTTGCGCACTCGCGCATATAAATCGGCTGCAAAATTACAAAAAAAAATTGACATACACAATAGTGTATGCCATTTTTTCGCATTTTTTATATTTTTTTTGCATTTTCTTGCAGGTTTCAAAGATTTTTTGTATCTTTGCACCGAAAATCAAGCAACATATTGGTATTATATACGTAGTATATAATACTAACATAATAGAGTAGGAAAATTAGTGCGTGATAAGTGCGCGGTAAGTGTGCGACTTGTGCGCGATAAGTGCGAAATAATAAGATAAAAACAGATTCATATGGCTAAAATTCATCATGACTCCTCAGTGAACGAAATCATAGGCTCTCTCAACACGAAAAACGGGCTTACAATTCGTAAGAAACATTTTTATGATTATGCGGGGAATGTAACCCGAACGGGGCGTTTGGAGGCCTATAAACCCAACCCCCGCAATTACAAAGCCCATCCTTCTATGGGAAAAGAATTAGCGAACCAAAAAGCATTTGGTAACGCTTCTCATTTGGCACAGGAGTTCATCGATGCCCTCAAAAACCATACTACCCTTCCGGAACCCAAACAAGCTTTCTTGGATTCCCTCAAAAACCGTTTCTATGCCCAACTCAAAGGAAAACCCGATCCGATCGCTCCCAAAGACAAGGACGGCAACTACACCATCTATGCCCGCATAGACAACTTCATCCGCGCCGTCCTCCGCAAAGAATCTCCCCAATTCTGATCTTTGCTTCTAATAACGTGTGGATATCTCTTCCGCCATCTTGTTCATCTCCACGCATTCAGCGCGGCTGACATATTGTTTGTCTGGGTCATAGTCCCAAGGGCTCAAAATGAGTACCTGCTTCTTCGCAACTGCATCAAACAGGCTGTCTTGCGGTTTGTAGTAATCCCGAAATCCGTTATCGGCTATATAGATAAAAGGCAAACCTTCTTTGAGTAACACCTCCATTACTGCCTGTTCCTGCTTACTGATGAATGGTGAAACCATTACCGCACCCTGGCGGGCAGCCAGCACACAGCCGTTCATATAATCCCGAAGCCGCTTATCATCTCCATGCTCCGCTTCATCTACCATCGTCCAACGGACATGAACCGGCATATATCTCGCTCTCTGTAGCAATTCCGCATTCCCAACACCGGCGTATGTCCTGCCCGCTATCTCTATTCCCTCTTGTACCCGGAAATACTCCGGCATGAGCCGCTTGGTAGCGAGACGCTGCGGATTCATTCGAACGTAACGATACATTGTTTCCAATTGACCATTATGGACAAGAACGCGAACAAAGGGCATCTCCGCGAAAATGGGATCAAGAGACGTTTGTTCCTTATCCCGAATAGTATTCGGATAAAACGACAAATGTTTTTCGGCAGAGTAAGCACGTCCAAGTTTCTTTGCTGCTTGCCAGAGACCACGGACGACGGTCATTATACCATAAGGCATAGTGCGTTGGACGTGGACTATAACGTGGAGATGGTCAGGCATGAGACAGAACTGCAAGACACGGATCTCTGGATAGTGTTCATGCCAGTGTATGACACATTTAACAAGATTTTCGCCAAGTGGCGATTCATTAATATAGGCATTGGAGGGATCATCGTCAGGGATGACAAGATCGCCAAGTATGGGTTTACGACTTGGCACGGTCAACGTAACGTGGTATATCCCTACACCCTTCCATGCCGTTCCTCGTTCTTGCCAATGCCATTGTTCGTCTGTCATACTTAGTGCTTCTTCTCAATTGTTTTTAATAATGCCGGAAAGATAGGACGTGGACACACGAGAGGTGATCCTATGTAAAGCATCATACTCATTATGCTCCATTGAATAGGCGTACTCCCGCCATTAATTATTTTGGTCTTTGTTATAATTGCGCGTTATCAAGGTGTCTACTTTTCTATTCCGAAGCATCTCGACGGACAAGCCTTCCGGATCATTGTGCGAGCTACAAGAACAACTTCCCTACAGCATTGGGAAGATCACGATAAAGGCAACTAATGATTTGATATTCATATTCAATTTCTGTTAACGCTCCATATGAAAAATTTATTTCCTTCTTGGATAAGCACACCATGGTAATCTTGCGGATTAACCTGTGTCCCGCGTATGTCATAACATGGTTTAGAAACATCAAACTTAATATCTGTATGGATATTGTCTATTGCAGACTCTTCCGTATGGAAATATGAATAGTAAGTATGTTCAAGTTGCCATCCTTTATCGTATTTATAATATCTGATTATAGTCATATTGGATGGACTATAATCATATTCTATTTTATCCTGAAATGCCCACGAACCATTGTCGAAAGAATAAAGTATGTACCCTTTAAGCAAGAAATCAGAAGTGTAATCATTTTCGCACTTCGCGACACCTATCCACACCCCATTGGTGTAGTTGTAATGTTCATACATAAGTATGTCCCCATTACTATTTGTCCGTTCGTTATATTTAGAAGAAAATTCCCAATTTCCATCTTTGTATGACCAATCTATTCTGCTCATATACAGGCCATCGTCCTCATATTGATAGGTCTCTTGCCGATAATTTTCCCATTCTTCGGATGAAGATTTTCTTAGTTCTGTCACAACGGATTTTCGTCCTTCGTTGTCGTATTCATACGTAGTTTGAGATTGATAGGAATAGCCCTCTATAGTAGAATAGAACGAATAGTTTTCTTTGATTTTCTGATCACTATCATCATAAACGTACTCCGTTTCCGCGATCAGTACCCATTCGCCATTAGAATAAACGTAGTTTTTGGACCAGAGCATTTTCTTAGCATCATACTCATATATTAGCCGCGATCCGGAAATCGCTATATCTTGAGAATAGACCACCGTTTCGAGCATGCTATAATTATCATAAACGTCATATTCGTAGTTCGAAACAGTAGATAACTTTAATTGCCCATCTTGCAACGTATATGTACTCAAACTCGCTACCTTGTGATTGGCATTATACACATATATTTGCTTCTGCACTACTTGATCGTTAGCATTCTTCACTACGGCACTATCTGTCACAAAGTAAATGCCTGCATGCGACGCAGAAACCGCTGTTAAGAAAAGGAAGACTAAGAATAACTTTTTCATAGTATCATTTTTTTATTCGACTGCAAAGATACAACTTTTTGCCGATACCGGCAAGTTTTTAGGCAAAAAATCGTTTTTTTTGTACTATTTTTTGCCGAGCATCATTGCTTTGACATCGGACCAGCGGTAGTAGGGTCCGGAGACAGGCGTGAGGCCGGAGAGGGTGCGTTCCCGTTCGTTATAGAGCACTTTGACGAGGATGGCATCGTCGGGTGTCTCTTGAGCGGATTGGTTCGCAGGTTTATAGAAGATCAGCTGCAAATTGCTGGCCATCGGCACATTCTCCCAGCCGAACCACTTGTCTGCGATCTCCTCTACCGTGATCGTTTCGCCTACACCGCTTACTCCCATCGCTGCCACCAGGGTCAGCAGCGGTATGTCGTGTCCGAAACGCAGATTGGCGCAATAGGTATTTTGATGAATAGCGAGTTCTGCTTTCTCGATGATGTCGTCCAGACAGACTTGCACAAAAGGTCTGCGGCGCTCGTAGAAACCGGGGATCCGGATCCATGGAACGGACATGTCGTAGGTGAATTTCATTGTCCGTTTATAGGTTGCAGGCCGCGAGAGGTACCGATAGATATCGCATTTCAAATCAAAATCCTCCGCGATCATCGCCGTCCAATAGACCGCGTCTTGCAGGCGTGTCACTTTGGTGGCGGAGTCCACGCTTGCCGGCTGTATAAACAAGCGGCTCATCATCGTGTCCGTCTCGTCGGGAATAAGGCTGCATAACGAATCGATTGCCGCACGCATATCGGTCTCATCTACTTTACCGGCACAATCGATGTAACGCTGCATCTTCTCGCCGGTATCGAAATTGAAGTCCAGCGTCGGTTCTTTGCTGTTGAGCGACACACAAAAAGCCGCCATACTGATGATCGAGCGTTGCACTTTACTGCCGACCGCTTCGATACGGTGATTGCCTTTGGTGAAGACGGTTTCGAAACGCTCAAACATCCTCTCTGCTAGGCGTTTGTGCTCCCGCTCCCCTTTGTCCGTCAAGCGTCCGTCCATGCCGTCGTAGGCTTGCAGTACCGCCTTGGCTTGTTCCAACAACTGTGCGCCGGTAGCGGTCAGATTGTTCTTCGCTTGTTCGCGCTCCAGCGCGTCGATCACATAACGGTAGTCCTTATCGCCCCAGTTGGATCGCGAGCCGTGACGACCGTAATGGGAGATATAAAAAGGCTCGTACCCTTCCGGCGCCGGCGTGTCTTCTATTGCCACAAACTCATATCCGTGCAGGCATACCGCTGAACGCGTGTGGTCCTGTTCCATCGAAACCATCAAGGCTTCCTGTGCCCAAACTCCGCCTGCCATCAGCAAGGCAGTAAAGAATGCAAAGATTTTTTTCATTGTATCATATCCCTTCCTCAAACGCTGCAAAGGTACAACTTTTTCCTAAATTATGCAATAGGTAAGAAAAAAAAACTATGTTCGATTCATTTTATTTTACCGGAAAATCAAAATAGGTATCCGGATAGGGTTCGTTGGCTAAGGTAAAATGCCACCATTCGCTATCTATCATCATGAAGCCGTGGCCTAACATCGCGTCCCAAAGGATATGACGGTGCTTGTATATCCGTCCCCATTTGCCGTCTTCTTTGAGTTCTCCGCCCATATAATCCGGATGACTTTCTATTCCGAACCAATCGAAAGGAGTGCCCATATCCACTTCTCTTCCGGTCGCTGCATCAACAAGCGTCAGATCAACCGTCGATCCCCTGCTATGACTCGAACGCGCAAAGATATAGCCCTGATCGAACAGCAGAGTCTTATCGACCATCGGATAGAACACGCTTTTCATTGCCGTATCTTGCAGGTTCTCCGCCCAGCGGATGAAATGGTTGACCGCACGCTGAGGCCGATAGGCGTCCCATATCTTCAACCGGTATCCCTTCGCCTTCAGTTCGTCGCTCACCACTTTCAGCGAATCCGCCGCTTGCCGTGTCATCAATGCAATTGGCGCCTCATAGCCGTCCACTCGATCCCCTACAAAATTATAGGTACTGTAGTACCGAATCTCCAATATCGCATCTGGAACCACATCCGTAATGGATACAAACGCAGACCTGTCCATCGTCGGGTCCGCCTTTTTCGCACAACCGGTAAACACCAGTACTGCGAAGATGAATAGAATTTTTTTCATGCTGCAAAATTACACTTTTTGAATGAAATATGCAAATAAAAACGCAAAAATCCTTGCGTATATCGCAAAAAAGCAGTAATTTTGCACCCGAAATGATTTGCACGGATATCCATAGTGCGCTCGCAGAGCGGTTGAAACGCTACGAACAAATCTGTGTCATTGCCGATGAGGCGGTGACCGTTGACTTGCCGTATCCTACTTTGCGACTAAAGATCGATGAGTCGGCAAAGTCCCTAAAAACCGTGCAGCAGATCTGGGACTTCCTTTTTGCGCAAGAGATGACACGGCGCGGACTGCTCATCGCCGTCGGAGGCGGTGTGTTGACCGACCTCGCAGGTTTTGCGGCTGCCACTTACAAACGCGGTATCGATTTTATCAATATCCCGACCACCCTTTTGGCTATGGTCGATGCCTCGTCCGGCGGCAAGACGGGTTTTAACTACCATGGTCTGAAAAACAGCATAGGCGCCTTCTATCCGCCCGTAGAGACGATCATTTGGCCCGGTTGGTTAGCATCTTTACCCGCCACTCAATTCCTCAGCGGTTTCGGCGAAATGCTCAAAACCGGCCTTATTACCCCTCATTTATGGGATCGCCTATTGCAATACGATCTCGATACTATGCCGCTGGATACGATTGCACCGCTTATCGAGCAGTGTGTGGCGGTGAAGGAGCGTATCGTTCGTGAAGATCCGCGCGAGACAGGTCTGCGCAAAGTGCTTAACTTCGGGCACACTTTCGGACATGCCTTGGAAGAGATCAGCCTTCTGAAGTCAGAAGCCACAAATCAGATGCTCCATGGCTACGCGGTGGTGTATGGCTTGATAGCGGAACTCTATTTGAGCGTCACCAAACTCGGTTGTCCGCGTGAACCTTTGCAGCAACTCACCCAACTCATGCTTCATTACTACGGTCGTCCGCAATGCAAGTGCTCCGATCGGGAACAACTCATCGCCCTCATGCAGCATGATAAAAAGAACGAGCGTGCCGCTGAGATCAACTGCACACTCATTCGTTCGGTCGGCGAACCCCTCATCAATCAGGTGATCACCCCTGCTGAGGCTTCCGAAGCGTTAGAGTACCTTTTCTCCCTGTAAGGTATAGAGACCTTTCTCCGTCTCTACATAGATGATACTGTTTCGCTCCACGAGACGGTTTTTAATGGTTCGGCCACCAACCGTCTCTACTCCCTGCGGATCAGGATACGTCTCTTGTTTGACGATATACAGCGTCACGATATCGCGGTCGTAACTAACGATCACATACGTACGCGTAGGTATTTCTTTGATAAACGACGGCAGGTTGAACTTGTTCTGCACCGCATATGTGCGGCCTTTATAACTCAGTTCGGTCCAACTGTTAACTACTGCACTATCCAAAACCATATACCGGCATACATCCGCCGAATCAATCTCCGTACCGGCCTGCTCAGGAAGTACTTCGCTATTCTTCCCCACGCGAAACTGCTCGGTCGGAGAGATCTCCGGTACACCGTAATAATTGATATACCGTCCAACTACACCCGACAACGGATCACCGGCCTTGAGGTCGGCACCGTACCGTTTGCCCGTTACACCGTCTCCGCGGTCGAAAAGCAACATACTACCCGTGTTGTCACGCACGTAGATATAGTTGTCATATTTCTTGGTCACCACCACATCGTTCAGATACACCACCGCGTGATCTACCGACAGCACCGCCTCCTGCACACTCTTCTTGTTCTCCACATGCAGCAGTACCAACGCAGAGCACTGTACATCCCCCGACGTGAACAACAAAGTATCCGCGTAATGACCCGCTTGAGTGACATTATACGTGATCATCAATACATCTCCGTCACGGTCTAAAAGTTCCGATGAAATCGAGAAGAATGCAGGATTGGTATGACTCACCGTAATATCCTCCGTCAAGCGGTTCGCATTGATCTCAATCGTTTTCGATCCGGACAACTCGGTCGTGATACCGAAGTTCACCATCGGTGCCACAATAGCCGCTACGTCTCCCATCGCCTCTACACGGCGGTACAGACATACAGGTGTTTGCGAACGGTCCGCATAACAGGCAAACAGCGTCGGACTATTCTGCGCGTTATACTGAATAATCTTCGATCTACTCGTTCCCAGATTGGTGATCACCGCCTCACCACCGTTCTCGATGGTGATATCCCAATATCCGTAATTCCCGTAGCTCTTCTCACTCACCACATCGGTCCATAATGCCAAACGGTTCTTCGTCTGTCCTCCCGATGCTACCAGATAGGCTTCTTCGTACCGTAGTTCGTCTTGGAAGATATAGCAACTTTGCCCGTTCAAATCGGCGATTCTCAAAGTATAAATAGCACGATCATCGGGATCTACCTGAATGCGGTCCGAAGAATAACGACCTTTGATGGCATGAATATTATTCACACTCTCCCATTCGTCATAGTACCCCATGATATAGTTCACTCCTTCTTGATAGACGCCGAAGATCACTTGGTCGGAGTCCTGTAACTGCGCAACATCCGTTACCAACTGATAGGTATCGGTCGTGAAGACCGAACTACCGCCTGATGCGGAACGAATAGAGATCGTATTGATGTAGATACCGTTTTCCGTACACTCCACCCAGAACTTGATATTCCCGCTCTGCGGGGTCTCAAAAAGTACGATGGAATCGCGATTATAGACTCCTTCTCCACTCACAGCAGGACGATTAATCGTGATCGTCTTCGGGGCATTCTCTCCTACTTGTACATAGATCGTCCCCTTCCCTTTGCTGCTGTTCTGACAGAAGTTAAACGTGATACGCCGTACCTCCTGAAAACTCTGTACAGAGGTGGCTCCTGCACCCGTAGTGCTTGTTTTGACTCCCACTCCGCACGAATAGAGACGACCGTCTGCTGCCGTACGACCCGCAGTGTACTCATACGCCGCCAAGTCACAAGACCAACCGTCTGTAGTACCGTCACACACTGTGGCACCTACTTTACTAGCCCACGTTTTTGAACTGAATGTGTACGTCGTTACTCCTGCCGACAGATACAAAGGCAGGAAGCATAGCGCACAAAGAATATATAACTTTTTCATGATATATGTTTATTTATACGCCGCTACGATCTTCTTAACCAGTGGGTGACGGACAATATCTTTCTCGTTAAATTCGATGATCCGAATTCCTTTGATGTCATGGAAGCGCTCCAAGGCATCCCTTAAGCCCGATTTCTGTGTCGGCGGCAGGTCTATCTGCGTCATGTCGCCCGTCACGATCATCTTGCCTCCCAAACCCAGACGGGTCAGGAACATCTTCAGCTGCAATGCCGTCGTGTTCTGCGCCTCATCCAGGATCACCACTGCCTCACTCAATGTGCGTCCGCGCATAAAAGCCAGCGGTGCGATCTGTATCGTGCCCTTCTCCATGTATTCCGCTAACTTGGCTGTCGGAATCATGTCTTGCAATGCATCGTAGAGCGGTTGCAGGTACGGGTCGATCTTCTCTTTCATATCGCCCGGCAAGAAACCCAGTTTCTCTCCCGCCTCTACAGCCGGTCGGGACAAGATGATGCGCTTCACCTCTCGGTTCTTCAGGGCCCTTACAGCCAATGCAATCGCCGTGTAGGTCTTTCCGCTACCTGCCGGTCCTACGGCGAACAGCAGATCATTCTCTTCGTACGCTTTCACCAGCGCCTGCTGGTTCGTGCTCCGCGCGTAGATCGATTTCCCGTTTACGCCGTGCAGAATGAGGTTGTCCGTTGCTTGCTCGTGCGGTTTATCGCCATGCAGCAGCATGAGGATATCTTGTTCCGTCAGGCGGTTATTGCGGATACAGAACTGCTCGCAGACCTGCAGCGAACGCTCGAACTGCTCTATCGCTTTCTCCGCGCCTGTCACCTTCACCTGATAGCCGCGTGCCACTACCCGCACATCGGGATGTTGGTTCTTCAGACAGAGGATGTTACTGTTATTCACGCCGTAAAAGGTCGGCGTATCGAGGGAGTCCAATAAGGTGATTATTTGTTCCATCTATACAAATCGTCTGCGCTCCGTTGCAGAGCAACAGATAAGGTACGTTTAGTTTTCGATTATACGTAATAGCTTGATCAAGCGTCTTTTGCGTCAAAGGCACGGTCTCGGCTTTGCATTCGATGAGCATGAGCGGTTGCATTGTCGGATCATACACCACCGCGTCGCACCGTTTCTTGGCGGCACCTACCGTGATCGCTTGTTCTACGGCAATGCGCGAAGCGGGATAGTCCAGTTGTTCCACAAGTTTGTGCAGCAACTGCTGACGCACCCACTCCTCGGGCGTCAACCGCACCCAGCGGTGCCGCCATTCGCAGAAGATCTGCTCTTTGCCGTTATAAAGACGCGTTCTCAAAGCTTTTGTCTTTTGTCTTTCGACTTTCGACTATTTCAAATAATTATCCTTGAGCGAACAGGTGCGGTTGAGGATCAGATGCTCCGGTGTCGTGTCGTCGTCCACTACGAAGTAACCCTGCTTGAGCAACTGGAAGTGATCTTGCATCTTCGCGCTCTTCAGCGATGCTTCTACTTTTGCCGTCACTACCTTCAGACTGTCCGGATTCAGTAACTCGCGGAAGTCACGCTCGTCGGCACTCGGGTTCTCTATAGCGAAGAGACGGTCGTACAACCGTACTTCGGCATCTACCGCACTCTTGCACTCTACCCAGTTGATAGTGGCCTTCGTTTTGCGGTTGCCGCCTTCGGTACCGGACTTACTGTTCGGGTCATAGGTCGCATAGACGGTCGTGATATTACCCTCTGCGTCTTTCTCGCAACCCGTGGCCTGGATGATATAGGATGCTTTGAGACGTACCTCACGACCACCCGGGCTCAAGCGGTAGAACTTATTATCGGCCTCTTCCAGGAAGTCCCCGCGCTCGATCCACAACTCTTTGCCGAACTGCATCTCACGCGTACCCAGTTCCTCGTGTCCGTCGATATTCTCTGCGATGATCGTCTCGCCTTCGCCTTCGTAATTGGTGATCACCAGTTTCACCGGATCGAAGATCGCACATACACGCGGAGCGGTCTCTTTGAGGTCCTCGCGGATGGTGTGTTCCAGCAAGCCCTGATCAATCATACCTTCCACTTTGGTGTAGCCGATCTTGTCCATGAAGGTGCGGATCGCTCTCGCGGTATATCCGCGGCGACGCAGGCCACACACGGTCGGCATGCGCGGATCGTCCCAACCGGCTACCAGACCTTCTTTCACCAAGGTCAGCATCTTACGCTTGGACATGACCGTATAGGTGATATTAAGGCGATTGAACTCGCGCTGCTTCGGACGGTAGTCCGGTCCGTACGGGCTCAAGCCGCAGAAATTCGGACCGCTGAACTGGTCAATGAAATAGTCGTAGAGCGGACGGTGCACTTCAAACTCCAGGGTGCAGATACTATGCGTCACGCCCTCGAAATAATCGCTCTGTCCGTGTGCAAAATCGTACATCGGATATACTTTCCACTTCGTTCCCGTGCGATGGTGGGGATGACTGGTGATGATACGATACATGATCGGGTCGCGGAAGTGCATGTTGGGGTTCGCCATGTCTATCTTGGCACGCAGAACCATCTTACCTTCCTCTATCTCACCGCGTTGCATGGCCTCAAACAAGCGCAAGTTCTCTTCGATCGGGCGGTCGCGGTAAGGCGATGCCACACCCGGTTCGGTCGGCGTGCCTTTCTGTTCCGCGATCTGCTCGGCCGTCTGTTCGTCCACATACGCCTTGCCTTGCTTGATGAACATGATCGCCAGGTCGTACAACTGCTGGAAATAATCCGAGGCGTAGAAGATCTTACCCCATTTGAAACCCAACCACGCGATGTCGCGCTCGATGGTCTCTACATATTCGGTGTCCTCTTTGGCAGGGTTCGTGTCATCAAAACGGAGATTACAAACGCCGTTGTACTTCTCTGCAATACCGAAGTCCATGCATATCGCTTTCACGTGTCCGATATGCAGGTATCCGTTCGGCTCCGGCGGAAAACGCGTCTGGATACGTCCGCCGTTCACGCCCTCTGCGAGGTCTTTCTCTACAATCTGCTCAATGAAATTGAGACTTTTTTCTTGTTCTTTGCCTTCCGGCATGATAACTTCTTCCATATATCTTATGCTTTTACTATTCCTCTGGTGGATCCTTTGACAAACGCCAGGATGGCATCCCGTTCTGCGCTTTGCGGAATCTCTTTCTCGATCAACTCCAGTGCTTGTGTCGTGTTCAGTCCGCCCTGGAAAAGAATCCGGTAGGTCTCTTGAATCGTGTGGATCTGATCTGGCGTGAAACCCCGACGGTTCAAACCAATCGAGTTGATACCGCAGTAAGCGATCGGTTCTCGGGCGGCGATGATATAAGGCGGGATATCCTTGTTGATCTTCGATCCCCCTTGGATCATCACATGTCCGCCGATATGGCTGAACTGATGCACAAGTGTTCCGCCGCCGATGATCGCATAGTCATCCACTTCCACTTCGCCTGCCAACTGCGTCACGTTCGACATGATAATATTATTTCCCAAGATGCAGTCGTGCGCCACGTGGCAATAGGCCATGATCAGGTTGTTGTTTCCGATCACCGTCTTTCCCTTACTGGCCGTTCCACGATGGATCGTGACGAACTCGCGCAACACACAGTTGTCGCCGATGATCGTCCAGGTCTCTTCTCCTTTGTACTTCAGATCTTGCGGCACGCAACCGATCACGGCATTGGGAAAAACATGACAGTTATCACCGATGATCACATTGTCATCAATGTACGCAAAGGCATCAATCGTCACGTTCTTGCCAATCTGCGCTTTGGGGCTTACATATGCTAAAGGACTAATCATTATTCAGATAGTATTTGGTTTCTTAATCTTCTCACACACTGCGTATTAAACGTGTGCCCGGGTTTATAGGCCACCACGCGCCCTTGGATCCGCAGGCCTAACAATGACAGATCGCCGATCACATCCAGCAGTTTATGCCGGGCGGGTTCATTGAGGTAGTTTAGGGGCGACAGATAACCCAGTTTGGTGGCATCCATATGCGGTTGCCCCATCTTGTCGCAGAAATAATCCATACCTTCCTGGCTCATCTCCGTCTCGTAGATCACCAACGCGTTCTTTAGGTCTCCGCCTTTGATCAGACCTACCCGTAACAGCGGTTCGATCTCGCGTACAAAACAGAATGTGCGGGCAGCTGCCACTTCCTTCGGATAATCCTTCAGATCTTTCAACGTCGCATGTTGTTCGCGCAGCAGGTTCGATTGAAAAGCAATCGTCACGTCCACCTCATAGTGGTCGCAGGGTTCGATACGCAGACTGTGGCCGTGCTCCGAGATATACTCAATCGGTTCCTTGACGATATACACCGGTTGCTCCGCTTGTTGCTCTTCCAATCCTACCCGTTGTATCTCGCGGATGAACAATTTCGCACTGCCGTCCAAGATAGGCATCTCGGGTGCATCCACATCGATGATACAGTTATCCACTCCCATGGCGTACAAGGCACTCAATGCGTGCTCCACCGTACTGATCTTCCATTTTCCGCGCTCCAGCACTGTGCCGCGCTCTGTTCCCGACACATAGTCTGCCAAGGCCTGGTGACAGGGTTTACCCGGCAGGTCCACGCGACGCAAACAAACACCCGTATATGCCGGGGCGGGGTGGAAAGTAGCCGTTACCTGTAAACCCGTGTGCAGACCTACCGAATGCAACGAGAAACTGTCTTTTAATGTATGTTGTTTCATTGTTTTCCGCTTTGTTTGAATCGAACCACCGCACGTCTCCAGATGCTTGCATCAATGGCCGGATACCCCATATACGTACCCGCTTTCTTGATGTTGTTCGGCACACCTGTCTGGGCGCCGAAGATACAGTTGTCCGTTATTTCAATATGTCCGGCGATGCCTACCTGACCCGCCAGGATACAATGTTTACCGATCTTACTGCTGCCGGCGATACCTACCTGCGCGCAGAGGAACGAACTCTCGCCCACCTCCACGTTATGACCGATCTGCACGAGGTTATCCAATTTCACATTCCTGCGAATGATCGTGCTACCCATCATGGCGCGGTCGATGGTCGTATTAGCGCCTATCTCTACATCGTCCTCAATGATCACATTGCCGATCTGCGGGATCTTCTGGTTCACACCCTGTGCATCGGGTTCAAACCCAAACCCGTCTGCTCCGATCACGGCGCCGGCATGAATAATACACTGTGCGCCGATCTTACAATGGGCATATACCCGCACGCCCGCGTACAAAATAGTTCCGTCGCCAATCGTCACGTTATCGCCGATATACACGTTCGGGTAAATCTGCACCCCCGCACCTAACTGTACGTTCTTCCCGATATACGCGAATGCACCGATATACGCGTCTTGCGGCACATCTACACCTTCGCTTACAAAACTCGGTTGCTCAATACCCTGTTTTCTGGGGTTCATCGCCTTGCTTACCATCGCCAATAACTGTCCCATCGCTCCGCGGGCGTTATCCACCAAGATCACCGCTCCGCCGGCTTTTCCTTCTCCTTCCGGCAGATGGATCTTCCCTTCCACCAGACTGCGGGTGACCAGTATCACGCCCGCTTTGCTCTGCGTCAGGTACGGCAGGTATTTCTCGTCCGTGATAAACGCCAAATGCCGCGCTTGCGCTTGCTCGATCGGCGCCACGTCACTCACCATCGCGTTCGCATTGCCATACAATGCCCCGCCTAACAAGACCGTTATCTGTTGTGCACTAAATTCCATACAATCTACAATCTAAAATCTCAAATACGATACTTGAAAAGGTATCGTTTCGTCGGCTTTCTCGTCAGCGCTGCGAGGTCGAGTATTTCACTTGCCTCCGCGATATCGCGCACGGTGCCGTCGTTATACAATATACCGATCGAGTCGGCTTTCTCCGAATAGGTGTTACTCGTCGAGACATGCTCGCTCCATAGGTACTCCGCCTCCTGTTCGCTTATACCCAATGCCTTCGCGTACTCCTTGTTCAACGCCTCTTTCTGTGCGTCTGTCAAAGGGGTTTCGATCAACTCGCCGCGGAAGAGCTGGCGATTGATAAAACTCTTGCTCAGCGCACTCAGCACCTTGTCCTCACTTGCGATCCAGGTCTTGATGGCGCATAGTACGTCATTATCATCCAGCAGTGCATATTGCTCCAGTGCTTCGCTTGTCGGACTGAATGACGCAAAACCTACATTCTGATACAGGAAATACCGCAGGGCGGGGGAGCAGAATAAGTCCTTGCCGCTTCTTGCCAACTCTTTGGCGCGACTCAGGATCTTGATCAGGTGCTGCTCGGCGGCCACACTCGTCTTATGCAGATAGACCTGCCAGTACATCAGACGCCTTGCTACCAGGAATTTCTCCACGCTGTAGATACCTTTGATCTGCACGACCAATTTATCGTCGTTCACATCCAGCATCTTGAGCAATCGCTCGCTGGCCACACGACCTTCCTGAACACCCGTGAAGAACGAGTCCCGGCATAGATAATCCATCCGGTCCACGTCCAACTGACTGCTGATCAATTGATGCAGAAAATGCTTCGGATACTCATTCTTGAAAATCGCAATCGCCATATCCAACTGACCGTGCAGATCCAGGTTGATCCGCTCCATCATTAATAAGGAGATGTCCTCATGCGTCACGCCGTCCACGATCGTGTGCTCCAGCACATGCGAGAAGGGGCCGTGACCAATATCGTGCAGCAGAATCGCGATCATCGCACTCGTCGCTTCCTCCTCCGTGATCTTCACGCCTTTCAACCGTAAGGAACCGATCGCCTCTTGCATCAGGTGCATCGCACCGAGCGAGTGACCGAACCGACTGTGCATCGCTCCGGGATAGACTAAATACGACAGCCCTAACTGCCGGATTCGGTTCAAACGCTGCACATAAGGATGTTGCAGCACGTCATATACCAATTCGTTGGGTATCGATAAAAACCCGAACACCGGGTCGTTGATAATCTTTCTTTTATTCGCCATATATACAAATCAGGCTGCAAAGATACAACTTTTTTTTGATATACGCAAGCGCGCGCGTTATAAATGTCATTTTTTTGCAAAAATATTTGGTCATTTCAAAAAAAAGCAGTACCTTTGCACCCGATTTCGGATAGAAATCCCTATTGCGCGAATTTTAGTCTAAGCGCGCCGCGATGTTGGAATAGGTAGACAAGAAAGACTTAAAATCTTTTGCCCAGTGATGGGCGTGCCGGTTCGACCCCGGCTCGCGGTACGAAATACGACGACTCTCAGAGCCGTCGTATTTGTGTTAAATGGTGGGAGTATTCGCCGGTTTCGGCATTGAAAATACCGGTGTCGTCCAGTTTCTCCACTTTCACGCGCCCGGAACAATGAATCACCCGATCGGGGTCAATCACGATACCTACATGCGAGATCTTTCCGTCCTCATGATCGAAGAAAACCAGATCCCCCGCTTGCGCTTTTTGGCGCTCTTTGATCGCCCGTCCTTGCGTCGCCTGTTCGCTCGCATTGCGAAGCAGTTTCTTGCCGAACAAACTCATCACAACCTGCGTAAAACCCGAGCAATCCATGCCTAAGGCGTTCTTGCCGCCCCATAGATATGGCGTGTTGATAAAGAACCGCGTGGTCTCTAATAATGTTTGAAGACTGATCACTGGGGGCTGAATACTTACCATATGCGGGTCAATGCGAAAACCCACACCCAGCACTTCAAAACGGCCGTCTTTGTAGTTCGGCAAGCAGGTTCCGGCCGTCAGCGGAATGGTTTGTCCGTTGTTCTCACTCACGGCATAAGTCATGGGAAATTTAACCATTGCCGCCGTCTTGTAAGCTTTCTTATAGGCCGTCAGATCCTTGCCGCCGATGGGCGCGATCATCTTTGCATCCACCCATCCTTCCTGACCGTCTGCCTCCAGGCGCACGTGGTACCACTTGGGCTTTTCGCTTTCGACTTTCGACTTTTGACTTTCTACTATCTCGCACAACTCGCCGAATAGCATCTGCGTGTTCTGTTCCGCCCCTTCCCGTGCCTCGGCACGAACCGGCACAACACTATGTAATGAAATACCTTTCAACTTTCAACTTTCAACTTTATCACCATACTTCCTGCGGGTGGTTATTATCCGTGCGCGGATAATCGATCGTGTAGTGCAGGCCGCGACTCTCCTTGCGTTCCATCGCCTGGCGGGTAATGATATAGCCCACGTTGATCATGTTGCGTAATTCGCAAATCTCCTTGTCGGCTTTCACGCGTTTGAAGAGGTCCTCGGTTTCTTCGTACAATAGGTCGAGCCGTTCCCACGCGCGCCGCAGGCGCAGGTCCGAACGTACGATACCCACGTACGTAGACATAATCTGTCCCACTTCCTTCACATCCTGTGCAATCAGCACGCGTTCCTCGTTGGTCAGCGTTCCCTCATCGTTCCACTCGGGTACAGCCTCGTTGAAATCGTAAGAATCTACCACTCCCAGGCTATGACGCGCAGCCGCGTCGGCATAGACTACGGCTTCGATCAAGGAGTTGGAAGCCAAGCGGTTACCGCCATGCAGACCGGTACACGAGCACTCGCCTACGGCATACAGACGATGGATGGAGCTCTGACCATCCAGGTCCACCTTGATACCGCCGCACATATAGTGCGCACAGGGTGCCACAGGGATATAATCCTTTGTGATATCGATCCCGATACTCAGGCACTTGGCGTAGATATTGGGGAAGTGATGCTTGGTTTCTTCGGGGTCCTTGTGCGTCACATCCAGACATACATGATCGATGGCATGGATCTTCATCTCGTTATCGATCGCACGCGCCACAATGTCACGCGGCGCGAGACTCAGACGCGGGTCGTATTTCTGCATGAATTCCTCTCCGTTCGGCAGTCGCAATATTCCGCCGTATCCGCGCATAGCTTCGGTGATCAGGTATGCGGGATGGGTCTCGGCAGGGTTATACAGACTCGTTGGGTGGAATTGTACAAACTCCATATCTTTGACGACACCTTTCGCCCGATAAACCATCGCGATACCGTCGCCGGTAGCTATCTCAGGATTGGTCGTGGTTGCATAGACAGCACCCGTTCCGCCGGTAGCCATGAGCGTGATACGACTCAGATACGTATCAATCTTCTGCGTCTCGGGATTGAGGATATACGCGCCGTAGCACTCGATATCCGGAGTGCGTCTGGTCACGCGTACACCCAAGTGATGCTGGGTAATGATCTCCACTGCAAAATGGTTCTCCAGCACCTCGATATGCGGATTATTACGCACCGCTTCCATCAGTCCCCGCTGGATCTCGGCACCCGTGTCATCGGCATGGTGAAGGATACGAAACTCCGAGTGCCCGCCTTCGCGGTGCAGGTCAAAATTGCCGTCCTCTTTCTTATCGAAGTTGACTCCCCATTTGACGAGTTCTTCAATGCCTTTCGGGGCATTCTTCACCACTTGCTCTACGGCTGCGGGGTCACTCAACCAGTCTCCGGCAACCATCGTGTCGTGGATATGCTTCTCAAAATCATCCACTAACAGATTGGTTACGGAAGCGATGCCTCCTTGCGCCTTGGCTGTGTTCGCTTCCTCCAACGTCGTCTTGCAGCACAAGGCAATGCTGTATTTTCCCGTTTGCGCCACCTTCAGCGCAAAACTCATACCGGCAACTCCTCCGCCGATAATCAAAAAATCGTATTTACGAGTCATTCTAACTATTTAACGTTTCTTTGGAAAAGAAACCATTTTAACTCTTTAACCATTTAACGTGCTTTGCACAATGCAAGCACCGAAAACTTAGCTCCTCTAAACCGCTTCATTGCCTTCAGGCAACTGCGCATGGTCTCGCCTGTGGTGATCAGGTCATCCACCAACAGGATATGTTTCTTATACAGCGCCTCGGGTTGGTTCACAGCAAACGCCTCTCGTACGTTATGCACCCGTTCTTCCCCTTTCTGAAGCGCCTGTTTTGGGGTGTTGCGAACGCGTTCCACATGGGTCGTATCTACCGGTATACCTGTCACTTCGCTGATGCCCCGTGCGATGAACTCCGATTGGTTGTACCCCCTCTCCCGCATTCGCCGCGGGTGCAGCGGCATCGGTATGATCACGTCGATTCCGTCAAAGAAACCCGCCATACTCATCTCTATCGCCGCCTGATGTCCCAAAGCTTGACCGATATCCGGACGATCCGCGTATTTCATCTTGTGGATCACATGCTGGATAGGGTGGTCTTTCTCGTAAAAGAGGAACGCGGCTGCTCGGTCCAGATGCATCACTTTGGCGGCTCTCGCCATGTCGGACGGTAACCCCAGTAGGGTCATCTCCGTCTCGTTCTGACGGATCACCGCTTGCTCGGTGCGGGGTAAGTTCCTTAGGCATTCCTTGCAAAAAACATTCGCCTTTGGCCCTTCGTCCTTCGCCCTTATCTCTCCAATATAACCCGCGCACGATGGACACGTACGCGGGTATATAATACTCAGAAGATTAGAGAGTAACGCCATTCTTGAAGATGGCTATCTCGTGGTAACCGTTCTTCTCGTTGTTCGTCTTGGCACCGTTGGCCACCTCGATCACAAACTCTGCAAAACGCTTTGCCACCTCGTCCATCGGTTCACCTTCCGCAATCACGCCGGCATTGAAATCAATCCAGTTCGGTTTGTTGTGGTACAAGTTCGAATTGGTGGAGATCTTCATCGTCGGTACGTAAGTGCCAAACGGCGTTCCGCGACCCGTGGTGAAGAGTACCATGTGGCAACCGCAGGAAGCCAAAGCCGTCGAGGCTACCAGGTCATTGCCCGGTGCAGAGAGCAGGTTGAGGCCCTTCACTTGCAGGCGCTCACCGTACGGCATCACACCGCGTACCAAGGACTTACCGCATTTCTGCGTGCAACCGAGGGCTTTATCTTCGAGCGTCGAGATACCGCCGGCTTTGTTGCCCGGACTCGGGTTCTCGCCTACGGGTTCGCCGTGACTGAGGAAATAGTCCTTGAAGTCATTGATCAGGCTCACTGTCTGGTCAAACAGCCCCTTGTCTGCGCAGCGGTCCATGAGGATGGTCTCAGCGCCGAACATCTCCGGTACTTCGGTCAGCACGGTGGTTCCGCCTTGGGCAACCAACCAGTCGCTCAGACAACCCAACAAGGGGTTCGCCGTGATACCGCTGAAACCGTCACTACCGCCGCACTTCAGACCTACGCGCAGTTCGCTCAAGGGCACAGCCACGCGTTTGTCGTGCGTCGTCTTCGTATAGAGTTCGCGCAGAATCGGCATGCAGTATTCCACTTCATCGCCTTGGATCTTCTGGGTCGTGACGAACTTCACACGGTCCTCGTCGATCTCGCCGCAGAACTCCTTGAATATATCCGGCTGGTTGTTCTCGCAACCCAGACTCACTACCAAAATCGCACCTGCGTTCGGATGGTGGATCATGTCACGCAGGATCTTCTTCGTGTTCTCGTGGTCATCGCCTAACTGCGAGCAGCCGTAGTTATGGGGGAAGGCGAAGATATTATCCGCGCCGGTCTCCTGACGAAGACGCTCGGCACATTTCTGGATGATACCGTTGACGCACCCTACGGTCGGGATGATCCACACCTCGTTACGGATACCTACCTGGCCGTCTTTGCGGCGGTAACCCATGAACGTACGTCCTTCGTCGGGAATATTGAGAACGACCTCTTTGGGGTGGTACTCATAGGAGAGCAGTCCCGCGAGGTTGGTCTTGATATTGTTCTCGTTCATCCAGCTACCCGCTTTCTTGGCTTCGCGGGCATGACCGATCGGAAAACCGTACTTGATCACGTTCTCGCCTTCTGCGAGGTCTTTGATGGCAATCTTATGGCCGGCAGGCACGTCTTCCAAAACGGTGATCTTCTTGCCGTCCACTTCGATTACAGCACCTGCCGACTGCGGCTGTATGGCTACAACCACATTGTCGGCAGGGTTTATCTTTAAGATATTAGTCATAAAATCTACAATTACCAATGACAAATGACCAATTACAAATTATAAGATGCTCTTCACCGTCTCCAGCATACCCTTTGCTTCGATATCTTCGAGGAATTTCACTACCATGTCGGTCAGACCCGGGATCTTATTGAGGTCTTGCTTGCTCTCTTTCCAAATGATATCGGTAGCACCGAGTACACCTTCCGCCACTTTGCGTTTGTCGCCCGTAGCCCAGAGTTGCTTGAGCAGATCCATGATCTCTTGTGCATCGTTCGGCTCGATCGGCGCACCGTCGGCACGAACACCGCCCTTATAGTAGGTAATGATGGCTGCCAGACCGAGAACCAAGCCCTTCGGCAACTCACCCTTGCGCTCTAAGTAAACCTTCAGACCCGGCAGGTCGCGTGTCTCGAATTTCGGGAACGAGTTCAGCATGATACTTGTCACAGCGTGATCCACATACGGGTTGTTGAAACGCTCTAATACGCTCTCGCCGTAAGCTTTCAGTTCTTCCTTCGGCAGGTTCAGCGTCTCGAGCAACTCGTCGAACATAACCTTGTGGATATACTTACCCAGGATCTCGTGGTTGCAAGCGTCACGAACGATGTTCACGCCGCTGAGGTAGGTTACCGGACTGAGCACGGTGTGCGGGCCGTTGAGCAGCGTTACCTTACGCTCGTGGTATGGTTTCTCGCTCTCTGCGATCAGCACGTTCAGACCGGCTTTGTTGGCAGGGAACTCTGCCTCCAGCTCTTCGATAGACATGTTCTCCGGTTTCTCGATCACCCAGAGGTGGAAGATCTCGGCTTGAACAACGAGGTTATCGTTGTAACCCACCTTCTCCTGAATAGCCGCGATATCCTTGCGCGGGAAGCCCGGAACGATACGGTCTACAAGGGTTGCGCAAACGTAGTTGTATTTCTCAAACCACTCCTTAAATCCCTTATAATCAGCTCCAAAATCGTCTTTCCACAGCTCGATATACTTGCGGATACAATCCTTGAGGTGGTGTCCGTTCAAGAAGATCAACTCGCACGGCATGAAGATCAAACCCTTGGTCGGATCGCCGTTGAAGGTCTTATAGCGACGGAAGAGCAGCTGAACCAACTTACCCGGATACGAACTTGCCGGTGCGTCGGTGAACTTACAGCTGTCGTCAAACGTGATACCTGCCTCGGTCGTGTTGGAGATGACAAAACGGATCTCCGGTTGCTCTGCCAGCGCCATGAAAGCCCAGTTCTGCGAATAGGGGTTGAGCGCGCGCGAGATAACGTCGATACGCTCCAGCGAGTTCACTGCCTCACCTTTCAAACGACCCTGCAGATTTACATGATACAAGCAGTCCTGACCGTTGAGCCACTCTACCATACCTTTCTCGATCGGCTGTACAACGGCTACCGAACCGTTGAAGTTCGTCTTGGCGTTCATGTTCCATACAATCCAGTCCACAAATGCGCGGAGGAAGTTACCTTCACCAAACTGGATGATCTTCTCGGGAGCAACACTCTTCGGTGCGGTCCACTTGTTCAATGCTTTTTTTGCCATAGTAATGATATGTTAAATGATTTATATTGCGTATCTACCAATTTCGGCACAAAGGTAGTAAAAATAAATGATATACGCAAATTTTTCTTTCGTTTTTAACGATTTTGTCCACTTTCGGCCGCTTTGCTTCGCGCGCTCGCGCACACGTTCCTTATATTATATTTATACGCGTACGTGAAAACCCTAAAAATCGGTCCTTTTCCTTGCTTTAGCCCCTTTGCTAACTTAACTTTACAAAATGGCACAAAAATTATTTATCTATAAATCAGCACTTTACAAAGAAAATGCAAAAAAAGTGCATTTTTTTTATAGAAATATTTGGTGGTATCAAAAATTTGTACTATCTTTGCACTCGCTTTTGAGAAACAAGTGTGTTTCGATTTTCTACCGGAGGCCCGGACATTAAAATTCAGATTCACCAACGTGGACCTAATTTTTTTGCGCCAAACCGAACGGAAAGACGAAGCGAATTGAAAGATTGATACAATTAGTGTAGTACAAGAATATTTACGATCTCTTAATTGAGATTCGTGAGGTTCCCGAAAAAATTCTACACTTGATAAATCGATTATTCTGAGCTATCTTATAATTTCTTTTACAACGAAGAGTTTGATCCTGGCTCAGGATGAACGCTAGCGACAGGCCTAACACATGCAAGTCGAGGGGCAGCG
>Ga0256404_1000564_pt1 | contig 96206 bp, 93 predicted proteins | sample RumenRJG_01DNA_FD_185990 | JGI IMG/M metagenome (GOLD analysis project Ga0256404, IMG submission 185990) | Bovine rumen microbial communities from Lethbridge, Alberta, Canada - RJG_01 | ecosystem: Host-associated > Mammals > Digestive system > Stomach > Rumen | place: Canada: Alberta | collected... | reverse complement strand
AAAACCAGGTCAAGGGCGGTGGAAAGACATACGTCTACTATTTCCGGGTAGAGTCTTCCATTCCAATGATGAAGAGCGGACACGCGATAGAGCTCTCGGAGCTGTTCAACCATGCTGAGGAGACCTTAGTCACGGGAAGACAGTTCGACAAAACTTTTTCCAGGACGATGCGGAAAATGTGGGTGCAGTTCGCTAAGACCGGCAATCCCTCTCTTTCTGCTGACATTTCGCCTGATGCCAAAGCTAAGGAATGGCCGCTTTATGACCTTACGGATAAGTACGTGATGGTCTTTGACGAGTTCGACATCCGTGCTGAGAAGGAGTCCGCTATGAGTATCGTGGATTGGGACAGGACCTACTTCACGACCAGGTACTACGTCCGTTAGAGAGAAGTAAAGAAAGTCAATTAACATATCATATCTTCACTTTTTATGTACATTGTTGTGAGGTGTTGAAAATTTAGGAGGTAATATATGAAGGTAGATAAGATTATTAAAAATGCAAAGATTTTTACTGCAGACAAGAGCAATCCTATGGCAACGGCTCTTGTGGTAAAGGATGGCAAATTCGTCTATGTAGGCGATGAGAGTGGTCTTTCGAATTATGAGGGAGAAATCACAGACCTTGGTGGCAAATTCGTTATGCCCGGTATTATTGACAGTCATGTTCATGTGACAATTCCTGTTGGATTTGAATATGCAGACATGGGAGAACGCATTGAGCCAAACGGCAAACAGGAAGCACTTGACATTATGGCAAAGCATATCAAAGAAAATCCCGGGCAGAAGCGTTACAGATTCCTTTTGGAGAAAAAATTCCTTAATGGAGAGGATATTGTAAAGGAGGATCTTGATGCCATATGTCCGGATGCTGAGCTTCAGATTCAAGAAGGAGAAGGACACAGTATATGGGTTAACTCCAAGATACTTGATAAGCATGGTATTAATGACGATACTCCAGACCCAATACCAGGACTTGCTATTTATGTCCGAAAAAACGGACATGTTACCGGAAACTGTATTGAAGGAGCAGCCGAGATACCTATCATTCTCGATAGTTCTATGGAACTTACAGATGAACAGGTTGATGCTGCACTTAAGCGTTGGATAGATTTTTCTGTTGATTACGGAGTTAGCGCAGTATTTGACTCCGGACTTCCGGGAGATCCGAAGTTCCATGAGAAGGTATACAAACGCCTTCGTGCTCTTGATGAACAGGGTAAGTTGCCTATATATATTGACGGTAGCCTTGTTGTTAATGCTGAACGCGATGCCGCTGAGGGACTGGCAGAGGTAAAGCGCTATAGGGATGAATATAATACTGAGCATCTTAAGGTTCATACTATGAAGATTTTTATGGATGGAACCCAGAGAATATATACAGCAGCTATGGTTACACCTTATGTGAATACAGGAACAACAGGAGCTACAGCATTTTCTGCAGAAGGAATCTGTGAGCTTGTGAAGAATCTAAATGAGGCAGGATTAGATCTTCATCTGCACACAGTTGGTGAGCGTGCATCCCGCACAGTATTAGATGGCTATGAGATGGCAAAGAAGGAGTTGGGAGACAAATTAAAGGTAAGAGTTACATGTGCTCATCTTGAGATTCAGGATGATGCAGACTTAAATCGTTTTGCAAAGCTTGGTGTCATTGCGAATTTCACACCACATTGGCATGCTGACGATCCTGAGTTATATTATCATTTCCTTGGTGAAGAAAGAGCTAAAAAGCTGTTCCGTTGCAAAACACTCTGGGATAGCGGAGCATTGGTTGCATGGTCAAGCGATAATATTACCTTTGAGGATTTCACAACATGGAATCCATATCTTGGAATGGAAATTGGAATGACAAGATTTGCCGGTGAGAAGACAAGGACATATGAATTCAATAAAAATCCGGAAATTTGTCCTCCATTAGATGAAAGAATGAACATAGAAGAGATGCTTATTGGATTTACCATCAATGGAGCAAAGCAGCTTGGTATAGAAGATGTGAAAGGCTCAATTGAATCAGGCAAGGATGCAGACTTTTTAGTATTTGATAATGATCTTCTTACGGCAGAGAAGGAAGGCTTTAGTAATAACAAGCCTTCAGAGGTATATTTTGGTGGTAAGAAGATGAAATAATATGGGAAAATATGAGGACAATGATTTAATGAAAGGAGATTGTATGGGGAATAATATTAAGGCCGATTTGGTGGTAATTGGAAAGATTTTTACATCCGAAGAGAACAGAATTGTAGAAGCTTTGGCTATAAAGGATGGAAAGTACATCTATGTAGGTGACAGTAAGGGAGTTAAGGAGCTAATAGACGAGGGCAAGACGAAGGTGATTGACCATACCGGTAAAGGTCTTGTAATGCCTTCTTGTGGTAACGCTCACGCACACTATTTGTTAGGATATGCAATGCTTGCTGTAGGTGCGCATATTGAGGCTGATGACACTCCGGAGAAGTTCCTTAATAAAATTCTTCCTGAGGCAGTAAAAAAGGCAAAGGCTAACGGAACGAAGACTGTATTTGGTTTTGGATGGCAGTATATAAAGTTCCTTGAGAATATGCCGACACGCCAGCAGATGGATGCTGTATGTCCGGATATGCCGGTTTATTTTGCTGATGAGGAAGGGCACAAGGGTCTTGCTAATACTAAGTGTCTTGTTCAAGCCGGTATTATGTCAGAAGACGGAACTGTGCTTAAGAGTGAAGTAAGGGGAGGCGAAATCGTAATGGGTGAAGATGGAACCCCTACAGGATTACTCAAAGAGCAGGCAGGAACTTATGTAAGGTCTTTTATAGATAATGACAACCTGATACCTATGGACATTGTCAAATCCAATATGTATGCAATTCAAGAGCAGTTATTATCTGAAGGATATACCATGTATATGGATGGATGGTCTTCTTACTTCAATGATGAACGCTTTTATCAGGCAGCTCAGGAGATAGACAAGGCCGGTGAATTTCATTTTGTAATGGGAATGAGTCGTGAGATAGAGAGCTGGATGGATGTAGATAAAACCATAGATCATGCAGTTGAAGTTCGAAAATATGCTTCTAAGCATATAATACCAAGATGGGTGAAGCTCTTTATAGATGGAACTGTAGAAGGCACAACCGGATTTGTAGATCCTCTATATCCTGACGGACACCAGGGGCTTATTAACTGGTCGGAAGAAGAGGTTACTGATATTACAAGAAAGTCCAACGACCTTGGTCTTAGTCTGCATATTCATACAATGGGCAATATGGCGGTTAATCGTGCAGTTAACGCATATGCTAATGGTGGTAAGGACGAAATGCGTAACACATTAGTCCATGTTTATAGAGTTGAGCCGGCTGATTATCAAAAGATGGCAGATCATAATATGTGTGTTGCTGCTGGAACAGTATGGCATAGTGCATCAGATGAATTAGTAGAGGCATTGAAGGTAACTGTTCCTGAAGGAATGGCGGATGGCTCATATCCTTTGAAGTCATTCTTTGACTATGGTATTAATATGTCATCTCATACTGATTTTCCTGCAACAAGTGGTGGCCCTGATGACCCATTTGGACTAATGGAGATTGCCGTTACAGGAATTAATCATGTTATGCCAGGAAAGCCTTGGTGGCCAGAAGAACTACTTACTCGTGAGCAGATGTTAACAGCACTTACTATTAATTGTGCAAAGCAAATGTTCCTTGAAGATGAGAGAGGTAGCATTAAAGAAGGCAAATATGCTGATTTCATATTGATTGATAAAGATGTACTAACCTGTCCGGCTGACAAGATTCATGAGACAAAGGTAAATGCGACCTATTTTGAAGGTGCTAAGGTATTCTAATGTACTATCATTGGACTAAATACTTCTTGTTTAAAACTTTTTATACATAATAACAAACACCCTTGTATATCAATTATACAAGGGTGTTGCTATTAAATACATCTTCCATATTGCTTTAGCAGACCCTTTTAGATGAACCGTTTCCAAGGCGCTTGGCCCAAGACATCATCAAATCCTCTCGTTTTCCAAACAGGTCTTTTTGCATACCAATAGTGTCGTCGAAGACCATGGTCTGGCGGTCGTTTTCCGAGAACTTTTTCCACTCGTATTTGTCAGTGGAGGGGTTGCCCGTCCTAGCAAAGTTGGTCCACATCTCCTTTGCGACGTGACGAAACTCGCACTCGTCAGTTCCAACGATTTCTCCGCTTCCCATCGGATCCTCTAAGCGAGTGTCGAACAGGTACGGAACCTCAGTCGCATGTATTGCGCCAAGGTAAGGGGTTGTCACAGGCTTCTTTATGAAGTACATGTATGTGCTACCACCGGCAGCGGAGTGACGGATGGCCATATCGGTGTTGCCGGCACGGAAGTTTATGTCGTTGCAGTATTGCTCCAGCCTACTTCCTTCGCTTTCATTTGATAACGTGGCCATGAACTTGTCATACATTTCCTTTTCCTGATCATTTAACATAGCGCGATCTCTCTTTGCAATCCACCTAAGCGTGTCCAGGAAGCCTTCCTCGCCACCTTCAGTTGGAACGAAGTACCGAATCTCGTCAAGGTTGGATCCAATCATCATTCCAATCTTGGCTCTTTTCTCGTCTCCCCACATCGTGTATAAGTCCGCTCGATCCTCAGGTAACGTTACTCCGTCAAGGAGTGGGAAGTTGGCAGCTCCGAGAAGGCAGTTCTTGTCAAGTATGCATGCTTTCATATATGCATCCACGAGCTGCTCGGTGGTGAGCTTCATCAGCTCGTCCATGGTATTGCATCCCGTTGCGGTCAGGAAGTTCTGCGTGACGTGTAAACCATGCTCCATCGTGTCAGTGTAGGCGATATTAGCACTCTGGGCGATAATCCTCTTGAAGAGTCCTTCGCTTCCGTCGATGAGTGGAAGGAACGTGGTGCTTGCCGAGCCTGCTGACTCGCCGAAGATTGTCACGTTGTCTGGATCGCCACCGAATCCGGCGATGTTTTTCTGTACCCATCTTAGGGCTTCGAGCTGATCGAGCAGTCCCAGGTTTCCGGCATCCTTGAAGTTCTCTCCGCCCGGAACCCGTTCAAAGTTCATGAAGCCCAAGAATCCAAGCCGATAATCAATGGACACGAATAGGATATCAGGATACTGTTTGGAGATATTTGTAAGGTCATAGAGGGGAGCTGCCTGAGATTCTGCACAGAACCCACCACCGTGAATCCATACCATAACCGGCTTTTTGCTGTCATTGCAAGATGTATTGCAATATATGTTCAGCACGAGGCAGTCCTCGCCGAACTCTGCTGCTCCTCCTGAGTCGTTCGCAGGTCCGATGGGAACATGCCCGGGCTTTACAGCCTCGTACACGCCGTCATCGTCTGCGGCAGGAAGAGGCTTCTGCCAACGAAGTTTTCCTACAGGCTGGGTGGCGTAGGGGATACCCTTCCAGATAATCAGCCCGTCTGTTTCCATGCCGACAAAACTGCCATTGTTACATTTGATCTTAGTTTCCATGTTTGTTCCTCCTTTTTTTTGTATTTTCAACAAGTAAGTTAATAGTGAAAGATTAGCTTATATAGTATATAATATATACTATGAACATATGGGAGATTATACCATTAAGACTATAATTATAAAAGAGGCGTGAAACGATGGATTTGTTGCAAGGAAGCGTGAACAAACATTTTTTTAGATATCTTTTTCCATCGATAGGTATTGCTTTATCTGTTGCTATTTATGGTTTTATAGATACTATTGCCATCGGACAGGGAGTTGGACCTGACGGAGCGGCTGCATGTGCGGTCGTTCTTCCTATATTTTATCTGTCGGATTTTATTGCAGGAATGTGTGGTGTTGGCGGTTCGGTTCTTATGGGCAATGCCCGTGGTGAGAAGAATCCGGATAAAGCCAATGCATATTATACGGCTGCCACCGTTATGGGTGGTGTATTAATAGCAATTATCTGGATTTTGGGAATGGTTTTTCAGGATCAATTCTATGTTTTGTTTGGTGCGGATGATGTAATATTTCCCATCGCAAAGGAGTATGGTTCAATTCTGTTCATCTTCCTGCCTTGTATGGCGGCAGTTGTATTTCTTGATTTGTTCATAAGGGCAGATGGTTCTCCTCGTATTACTTTGATATCAACATTAATTGGTGCGGGAATTAATATTGTCGGAGATTATGTGCTGGTTTTTCCTCTTGATATGGGGATGCGTGGTGCTGCAATAGCTACGGTTGCCGCAAGTGTTTTTCAGGCGCTGTTTTTAATTACATTTATTCTAATGAAAAAGACAAAACTAAAATTTGTTAAGCCACTTAAATGGTTGAAGGCTTTTCGCAGAATTGCTTCTACTGGATTTGGCTCTGCAATCGGAGCATTGTCAATTATGGTGGTATCCCTTATAGCCAACAATCAGATTATGACGTACTTAGGCGATACAGCCCTTGCTATTTATGGAATTCTCGCTACGATTTCAGCCACATTCATGGATATTTTCGTGGGAGTAGGAGAGTCTGTACAGCCACTTGCATCTCAGAATTACGGCGCAGGTAAAAATGATCGTTGCATCAAGGCTTTGTATATAGGGCTTAAGACGACCGCATTACTTGGTCTTGTATTTGCTGCTATATGTATGATTTTTCCTAATCAAACCATGTGGCTATTTGTAGATATGACCCCTGAAATTACAGAAATGGCTCCGTATATACTGCGTGTGTATTGTGCATCTTATCTTCCGATGGCAATCAATGTATTTATGGTGTTCTATTTGCAATCAGTAGGGCAAAGGCACAAAGCTACAATTATTTCGCTTAGCAGAGGTCTTGTTACGAGCAGTGCCTTGTTATTACTGTTCCCGGTTTTCTTCGGAGGAGATGGAGTCTGGTGGGCAGTACTTGTGGCTGAGATTATTACATTGGTAATAACTGTTATCTTTACTATGATAACCAAAAAAGCTATGAAGGCTTGAAATAGAGAGTAGTGACAGGAGGACTTTTAATTAAAGGAGGAGACGATTCAAGAAGCACTCTATTGTCTTAGGAATTTTTTTATAGGAAGCATCTGGAATCGTTCAATTCAGGATTTCTTCGGTTGGGAATACTATAGTATGGGGAAGCGTTATTTCTTCTTGGCGGATTTTTGGTTTCTCCTTGCACTTATGCTTGCAAGTATCCTGTTTTTTATAATTGCAGATTATGTACTGAAGTCTAAAGCCAAAACAATTATTACTGCTGTTTTGCTTTTTGCTGTAACCGGAGTATTAAGAGGCTTTGCAATTTCTCTTCCGTACAACCTTCAGTTAATACCGTTTTGGACGGGCTTTCTGCTCCTTGGTGCATTTGCCAATCAATACAGTCTTTTTGACCATCCGAAGCTAAAGGGACGTAGAGAGATTGTTATTGCAATTGTATGTATAGTGTGCGGAGCTTTGATCTGTGCGTTCCATAAGCCGGATATTAATATGTTTCGTGGAACTTTTAATAAAATTGAGGTTGTGTCTATGATACTGGTCATTGTTTCATCTCTTCTTTTGATTTATGGCGTATCGGTTTTATTCAAGAGGATAGAAGTGGCCGGTGTCAGGGTAAAGGAACTAAGCTGGCTTGGCGCTCATTCCCTGACATTCTATCTGTATCATATGTTCATTGCATGGATTATCGGTCAGATAACCGGATTCTCTGTAATATATAAGGAGCCGGTAGAGTCGAAGACGGTAGTTTACAGCTTTATTGTGTTGGCAGTCTGTATGATTGTCTGCATCCTTAGAGCTGTGATTGCAGATAAGATATCTAAAAAGATTGCGGAACGTAAAGGGACATGATAAGTCTCCCAAAATAAAAAAAATAAAAAATAAAAAAGTACTTACACAGAGTATTAATAGCATAAGGGGGGTGATTGTTAATGAATTTAACAAAGGAACAACAAGAAATCTTAGAAGGCAAAAAGGGAGAAGTTGAAAGGAAACTGATGGAGACTCTTGTTCGCTACGGCGAGCTGTTCGGAGCAGATTCTATGGTGCCGATTACCGGGGATTATAACCATCTTGTAACTTCCTTCGGACTCAAGGCGCTTACTGCGGTATATGATTTGTTGCAGCAAATCATTGACGACAAGGAGAGCTCGAAGCAGAAGTTTACTGTAGACCCAAGGCCATTAGATCCCAATGTGCCTACAACATTTCTACAGAGAATCGTATTTAATCACTTCATGTATTCTAAGCAGGAGGATTATGAGAAGCAACTTAAAGAGCTGGGATTAAAGAACGACAACGCATTTACCTGTACCTGCTATATGGACGAAGTGGGAAATGTGCCAAGTAAAGGAGACATCCTATCGTGGTCTGAGTCTTCCGCAGTAGTTTATGCCAATTCTGTTCTTGGAGCAAGATGTAACAGGAATTCCGGAATCATTGATATTATGGGTTCCCTTCTTGGGCTTGTTCCACATTTTGGTTTCCTTACTGATGATGGAAGAAAAGCATCATGGATTATTGAGGTTAAGACAACGAAAAAACCGGAGGCACAGCTTCTAGGTTCAGCTATCGGAATGAAGGTTATGGAAGATGTACCTTATGTGGTTGGACTGGACAAGTGGCTTGGTAATGAGCTTAATGACCAGGCAAAGGATTATCTTAAGGACTTTGGAGCGGCAACAGCTTCAAACGGTGCTGTCGGTCTATATCATATAGACAACTTAACGCCGGAAGCGGTTGAATCGGGTCGTGACCTGATACTGCCGGATGCTAAGACATATGTTATTGATGATGCAGAACTTGAGCGCGTATATAATGATTATCCTGTTATCTGGAAGAATAAAGATGCCAAGCCTAAGCTATGCTTTATCGGTTGCCCTCACCTTTCTTATGAACAGCTTATGGGATGGACGAAGAGGATTCATACTGCCCTTAAGAAGAATGGCAGGAAGAAAGTAGTTATTCCAACAGTCCTTACTGCAGCGCCTGATGTAATAGAACGTTTCGAGCAGACCAAAGGAGCATCTGTTCTTAAAATGCATGGAGTGGTACTTTCTTATATCTGTCCGCTTATGTATATGAATAATCCCTTAAGCACCAAGATGCCGGTAATAACTTCAAGCAATAAGCTAAGAACGTACACCAGCGCCCGTTATTACACGGATAAGGAAATATTAAGTCAGATTACAGGAGGGCAAATATGATGAAAGAATTCAAAGGTAGAGTTGTATCAGGTGGTACCATCGAAGCCGAAGCTGTTGTCTCTCATCAGGGATTGAATACGCTTGCCTCCTTTCAGAAGGCACTTCAGTTCGGTGATAAGAAGGCCACTTGCGGCGACCAGAACAATAAAGACTTATATAACAAACCAATGGCAGGGAAGGCTCTGTGCCTGCCCCAGACGATAGGCTCAACAACGGGAGGTCTTGTACTGTATTGTGCATGTGAAATGGGAAGACAGCCTGCGTGTATGCTTTTTTCAGAGCCCATAGATTCCCTTGCGGCAGCAGGCGCTATATTGCAGGATGTGTGGCTTGAGGGCGAATCAATGCCAGTAATAGACTGCTTAGGAGAAGAGTTCCTTGACTATGTTAAGGACGGTATGATGGTATCCGTAAAAAACGATGGAGTAGTGCAGGTTGGGTAGTGCAATTAAAAACTTCTGAAAAGTGCATAGTGAATTCCCTGGTGACAAGGGGAAGATCCTTTTGTCACCGATATAAACCTGCTCACTGAAGTGAGCAGGTTTTCGTATCTTGCGTATTATTGGAAATAATAGCAAAAAATATCTTGCGTACTGTGGGCAATTTTTGATAAAACTATCTTGCGTACTGTAAGGAGGCAATTATGATTAAACGAAAATATACGATAAAATTCTTGATTGGAAAGAGTACGCAAAAGGTTCAAAAGCGTTATTGCTCAGATGATTGTACATTCAAAGAATCTTGTGGAAGTTGAAGGTGTGTTAAGAATACCGGCATATATGTTTGCGCTATGCGATATTTGAGTGGTTGACAAAGGGTTCTTTAGAAAGGAAGCATATATACTTGATTATATGTATAGATACAGAGTATAATTATAAAAAGTGCTGGTATGTGGAGGTAGAGATATGCTCTCGAGTGATATACAAAAAGAGATAGTGGATGGATTAGTAGATATCTGCGCACATAGAATAGATAGTATTGTTTTGTATGGTTCTGTTGCTAGGGGTGAGGCGACTGATGATAGCGATGTAGATATTGCAATTATTCTTGTATCGTCAATGGCAAAGGAAGAAATTGACGCCTTTATACATTGGAACGCACAGATGGATCTGAAATATGGGAAGATTTTTTCTATAGTTGATATTGATAAGAGTAATATAGAAAAATGGGGAAATATGCTTCCGTTCTATAGAAATATAAAAGATGAGGGGGTTGTTTTGTGGAAGGCAGCATAAAAGATTTGGTTAGTATTAGATTCGATAGAGCAAAGGAAATGTTGAGTGCATCACAGGTTAATTTTGAGCAGGGAGAGTTGAAAACCTCACTTAATAGGTCATATTATGCTATTTTTCACGCTATGAGAAGTGTTAATCTTATTTCGGGGTTTGATTCCTCAAAGCACTCAGGAGTAATAGCACATTTTAACCAGTATTATTTAAAGACGAATGAGTTAGATTCTTCACTTTCAGATATTATAAAAAAGGCTTCCTATTGTAGAGAGAAGTCTGACTATGATGATTTTTATATTGTGTCCAAGGAGGAGACAGAGGAACAACTTAAAAATGCTAAAATATTTTTGGATAATGTAGATAAGTACATAAAGGATAATGTATAGGATTATCTAGGAAATACATAAGCAAATAAACGAAGATTAAGCTACGGAAAGAAGTAAGAATATGGATAATCATATATCACAGACAACAATATATATAGGTCTTAATGATTCCGAGACGGGAGTTCAGAAATACGACTCTAAGAAGTATATCTCGATTTTGAAGAGGACTTGTCAACATTATAAGCTTGCCTTTGCAGTTCAGACAGTTAGTGGCGGTTATTTTCACGAGGACGGAAGATATACAGAGGAAAACACCTTGATGCTGAAGCTAATGGATGTACCGGAAAAAACTGTTATGGAGCTTGCCAAGGAGTTTTGTGTACTTTTTAACCAGGAGAGCGTTATGGTAACGACGTCTCCTACAACTGTAGTATTTGTAAAAGACACATTATAAAGAAGTGAAACCAATTATACTTGCATCGGCGTCACCGAGAAGAAAAGAAATACTTGAAAAATATAATATTCCCTTTGTGGTGGAAGTATCTAATGCGGACGAAGATTGCACGGGACTTACTCCTAAGGATCTGGTTATGGAATTGTCCTTACGAAAGGCTGACGCTGTATATAAGAATCATCCGAAGGATATTGTGATAGGAGCAGATACTGTTGTTGCTATTGATAATAAGATTCTTGGTAAGCCTGAAGATGATGAGGAAGCCTATATGATGATAGATATGCTGCAAGGCACATCCCATCAGGTACATACGGGGGTTACGATTTGTTCTCCTAATGGGCAATACAGTTTTGCAGAGAAGACAAATGTCTTTGTAAAGCGTATGTCGAAGAAGGAGATTGAAGATTATATTGCAACCGGAGAGGGAAGAGATAAGGCCGGCAGTTACGCAATTCAGGGAATCTTTGGTAAATATATTGAGAAGTATGAAGGGGATTATGATAATGTAGTTGGCTTGCCCGGGAAGCGAGTTAAAGAGGAACTGTTAAAGCTATGAATGGATTGGAACGCTTTGTACCACACTAATAGTTGGTAGTTTTGCCAAATATATAAGACGAGTAGATGAATTAAATCTACTCGTCTTTTTTTGTGTACCGATATTGGGACACGCCTTATATTATACTTGAATATGTAATAATAAGTATTTGTAGTGACTTGCTAAAACGTACATGCAAAGAAAGGAGTTGATTAATTATGATGATATCACCGGAAATGTTTGCTGACGAGTATAGAAATAATTCTATCGAAGAAATAATTGAGGTAAGAAATGACCTGATAAATGAAATAAAGGACTTAGAGAAGATTGTCTTTTCTAAAGACGGGAATAACGAGGCATGGGGCATCTGTCCAGGTCCAGATGTCCAATATCAAGTGAACTTAGAATATCTTTCACAGATATGTATTTTGTTAAGTGAGAAATATAATGAAGAATATGAATTATAGAAAGGAGAGTTAATATGACTACACATGAACGAGAGATAAAATCAACAAGAGAAAGTAAAGAAGATGTGAGAATAACAAATAAGAGAACGCAAAGTAAGAATATATAAGTATGGAATATCTTAACTTGCTATATTGATATGCCACACGTGATGCATAATACCTTTTTCGTTGTTGCAAGTCATAGGAAATGATATAATTATTCTAGTGTGAAGGATTGTATGAAGGGGGCGTATCTTATGTTGCCAGAAGAACGAGCACGTCAACGAATTGATAAACAATTAAATAATGCTGGATGGAATATAGTTGCAAGAGATGAATATATGCCTAATGAAACTTCTGCTGTAAAAGAAGCGCTTATGAAGGGAAATACAGAAAGCGATTATTTATTATTTGTAGATAATAAGGCAATTGCAGTTCTAGAAGCCAAGCGCAAGGAAAATGGATTAGGTGCCGAAGTGGCTGAGCAGGCAGAAGGTTATGCAGTCCATCCCCAAAGTTGGTATGGGCTTTGGTTTGATAATCTTATTCCTTTAGTTTACATGGCTAATGGAAATAAAATAATGTACAGAAATATGCTTGAAGAAGACTCTGAATATATGGAAATATCTGAAATGCATTCTCCGAAGAAAATGCTTAGAATAATTGGAAAAGAATCGGAGTATGGTGCTCTCCCATATTTGCAAAAGAAAGGGCTTAGAGACTGTCAGTATAACGCAGAAACAAAACTTGAAATTGAGTTAAAAAATGGTAAAAAGAAAAACTTAGCAATTCTCGCGACAGGATCAGGAAAAACTTATCTTGCGTGTTTGGCATCATACAGGTTTTTGAATTATACATCAGTAAAAAGAGTGTTGTTTCTCGTTGATAGAAATAATCTTGCAAGACAAACTGAGTCAGAATTTTCCTTGTTTGATATGACAGAAGATAATCAACCACTTGGTAACAAATATCAGATAAAAAGGCTTCGAAAAGAGTCTGACATTGATGCCGAAATTGTTATTTCTACTATACAGAAGTTGTTTTCTGTACTTACAGGTCAAAAGCTATCTGATGAAAACGAAGATGCAGAAGATGAACAGGCAAAGAAGGAAGAAGAAAAGGATATTGATGAAACGATAGAACTAGGTAATGAATTAAAGCTTCCACCAGATTATTTTCAGTTTATTGTAGTCGATGAGTGTCATCGTTCAATATATGGAAAATGGAAAGCGGTACTTGATTATTTTTCAGAAGCTAAGATATTAGGATTAACAGCTACACCAACACCTGAAGCATATGCGTTTTTTGATAAGAATATTATTGAAGAATACACTTATGATGATTCTATAGTAGATGGAGTGAACGTACCTTCTAGAATATATCGAATAGCTACTGATGTTACAGAACATGGTGGGACAATTGAAAAAGGCTCAAAAGTTACGGAAACAACACATAAAACTGGAAAAAAGACAAAGTATGACGCTAATACTAGTGTAGATTATGGAGCAAAAGCATTAGATAAATCCGTAATTAATCCAGATCAGATAAGAAAGGTACTTATAGCTTATAAGGACGCTATTTATTCGGATTTATATCCTGAACGTGAAGAGGTCTGGGAATATATACCTAAAACACTAATTTTTGCCAAAGATGATAATCATGCAACGCAAATAGTAAATATTGCAAAAGAAGTTTTTGAAGAAGAGTTTAGTGGTAATGTGCCAGAAAATTTTGTGAAAAAAATTACTTATAGTGCAGGTGATTCTAATACGCTTATAAGAGATTTGAGAACAGAGAAGGACTTTCGTATTGCAGTAACGGTTACTCTTGTTGCTACTGGTACAGATGTTAAACCATTAGAAGTAGTTCTATTTATGCGAGATGTAATTTCAGATGTGTTATATACACAGATGAAGGGTAGAGGTTGTCGTATAATTAAGGATGATAAACTCCGTGAAGTCACACCGAATGCAGATACTAAGGAATGTTATTATATTGTTGATGCTGTTGGTGTTACAGAACACGAACATAAGATACCAGGCGGAAATGGACCATATAAGAAGTATTTAACATTGGTTCAATTATTAGAGCGTCTGTCACATGGACAGGTTAGTGATGAGAATCTTATCCTTCTTCGTAATTATTGTTCGAGTATAAACCGTAGATACGAAGATGATAGACTGTTTGGAAAGCACCTAGATTATTTTATTTCTGAATATGGATTTGCTCCTAGAACTCTAGCAAATAGCATAAATGAGGCAATTGAAAATGGAACTCTTGTTGAATATAAAGGACCGTCAGAAGATAATACACAACGTTTAGCACTTATTTCAATTTTGATGAATAATAAACCAGCTAGAAATAAACTTATAGAAATGCAAAAAGGTTATACTGTCATAGTTGAAGATGAAGATAAACTTTTATATGCAGGCTTTTCAAAGGAAGAAGCTAAGGAGTATATTGATAACTTTGAAGATTATTTATTCAAAAATAAGGATAATATAGAAGCACTGAGAATAATATATAATTCTGAGGACATTTGTATTACATATAAAATGCTTGTGGAACTTCGAGATGCTATTCTATCTGCTGATAGTCAGTTTAAAGTATATCGAATTTGGAAGAATTATAAAATATTAGATGAAGATGGTAATGTTGAAGAACTTGATTCAAAGCATAACCTTAATGCGCTTACTAATCTAATTCAAATAGTAAGATATGCATTTAAGAAAAACAATAGACTTGTTAGTCTATATGCTGGATATGGGCAGCGATTTAGTTTGTATTGTGGTCAAAATCAGCGTGAGCTTACACAGGAGCAGATTGATATAATGAAAATGATTGCAGATTATATTGTTAATGATGGTGCTATATCTGCTGTTGAATTGAATTCAGTTAACTCTGATCTTTGGCGCAAAGGTGTCAAAAGTTTGACTGCTCCTGTATTAGAAAGTGAGATGCAGAGTTTAGCAAAATTTATATTAAGGACGGCATAAAGGGGAGAATATATGTCAAAAGAAAACCAGGAAAATGAAAAGATTATTCCTACAATAATTAACGCAAATGATATTAGGAATATGATTTATATTATTCGAGACCAGCAGGTTATGTTGGATAGTGATCTGGCTATTCTCTATGGTTATGAAGTAAAGAGATTAAATGAGCAGGTAAAACGAAATATAGAACGTTTCCCAGATGACTTTATGTTTAGATTAACAGAGGACGAAGTTCCGGAATCTTTAAGGTCGCAAAATGCGACCTTAAATAAAAGTGCCACAAGAAGAGGAACACATAGAAAGTATTTGCCTTATGCTTTTACTGAACAGGGTATATATATGCTTGCAACAGTATTAAAAGGTGATATAGCTGAAAAACAGAGCATTTATATAATGCGTGCATTTCGTGAAATGCGACATTTCATAGCAAATAATGCTCTCTTGTTTGAAAAGGTTAGCAATATCGAATTAAAGCAACTAGAATACCAAAAGTCCACAGATGAAAGATTTGACAAGGTGTTTCAGTATATTGAAAATCATGCTGAATCTACGCAAAAGATATTCTTTGATGGACAAATCTATGACGCATTCAGCTTAATGACTTCCATTATACATAAAGCAGAAAGTGATATAGTTTTAATAGATGGGTATGTTGATGTTAATACACTTAATATTCTTGCAAAGAAAAAAGATGGTGTAAATGTGAACATATATACATATTCTGGAACAAAACTAACGAAGAAAGATATTGATAATTTCAATAAGCAGTACCCGTTGTTGACGGTTTTTAAAACACAGGTTTTTCATGATAGATTTATTATAATAGACAACACAATTGCATATCACATAGGTGCATCAATTAAAGATGCCGGTCTTAAGTGCTTCGGTATTTCACTGTTAGATGATGAGATTTTAGTGAATGAACTGATTGAACGATTGAAAGAAATATAAGAACTGAAAAAAATAACTAGAAGGATTACATGTTATGGCAAATCAAAAAAGTGAAACAGCGTTAATAAAAAAAGTTAAGGATATAGCAAATGTAATGGCGTCAGCTGGTGTTGGATTTACAGATTACCTAACGCAGCTTACCTATATTCTTTTCTTGAAAATGGATGATGAAAAGGAAGAACTAGGATTAGGAAGCTTTATACCTGAAGGATATAAGTGGAAAGATATAGTGGATTTAAGCGGTGATGACCTTCTTGAAAAGTACGAAGAAATACTAAAAGATTTATCAGAGGAAGACGGACTTATTGGAACAATTTTTAACAATGCAACCAATAAAATTACTCGTCCTGTTATGCTTAAAGAAGTCTTCAAGATGGTTACTGCAGAAAATTGGTATATGATGGAGGGTGACTTAAAAGGAGCGCTGTACGAACGAATCTTAGAGGATAATGGTCAAGATAAGAAGAGTGGAGCAGGTCAATACTTTACGCCAAGGGCACTCATACAAGCTATTGTTGAAGTAGTTAATCCAAAGATTGATGAGACAGTAGCAGATCCTTGTTGTGGAACAGGTGGATTTCTTCTTGCATCATATCATCACATGAAGCAACAGAGTATGGATATAGAAAAGCAAGAGTTTCTAAAAAATAATGCCTTGTATGGTGCTGATATTACACCATTGGTTGTTACATTAGCTTCTATGAATTTATTCTTGCACGATATAGGAGTAGATAAGAGTCCTATTGAACTTAAGGACTCATTAGTTGAAACAAATGATGATTTATATCAGGTTGTGTTAACTAATCCACCATTTGGAACACGACCACAGGGTAGTGTTGAAGTGTATGCTAATAGACCTGAGTTTGTAAAAACTAGCGATAATCAGGTTAACTTCTTACAGCATATTATGTCTATTATTAAGACCGGTGGACGAGCAGGTGTAGTTCTTCCTGATAGTGTTCTTACTGACCAAGGCGCAACAGCTAAGGTTAGAGAGAAATTGTTAAAGGATTATAATCTCCATACTATTCTTAGGCTCCCAACTGGAATCTTTTATGCGAATGGTGTTAAGACGAATGTATTATTCTTTGACAAAGGAGAACCCACCAAAGATATATGGGTATATGACTATCGTACAGGCATTAAGCATACAATGGCAACAAAGCCAATGACAAGAGAACACCTTCAGGATTTTGTGGATTGCTATTGTTCTGGACATATAGAGGATAGAAAGCCAACATGTACAGAAGAAAATCCTAATGGACGTTGGAAATGTGTTACAGAAGACGAAGTGAAAAAATCAGAGACGCTTGATTTCAAATGGATTGATTTAGAAGAAAAGGATGAAAGAACCATCAAAGAAGTTCTTGATGATATGCAAGCTGAATCTGATGGCATAGCAGAAGCTGTTAGCAAGTTAAAGGAATTACTTGGAGATGTGGATATATGATAGATACTGAGGCGTTGAGAAAAAAGGTTATAGACCTTGCTATACAAGGGAAATTAACGGAGCAATTACCAGAAGATGGTAGTGCTGAGGATTTGTATGCCAAAATTCAGGAAGAAAAAGAAAAGCTAATCAAAGAAGGAAAGTTAAAAAAGCAAAAGCCGTTGCCTGAAATTGAGGAAGATGAAATTCCATTTGAGATTCCTAAGAATTGGAAATGGGTGAGATTTGGAGAACTTATTACTCTTCAGTCGGGTCGCGATTTGAAATCTGACGAGTATAATTCAGAAGGAAGAGGCATTCCATATATTACTGGGGCAAGTAATTTTGGTTTAAATAAGGAGCTGTATATAAATAGATGGACAGAATGTCCAAAGGCATATGCAAAGGCTGGAGATATTCTGTTAAGCTGTAAAGGTACAGTTGGTAAAATTGCAATTCTACGTGAAGATGAAGTTCATATAGCAAGACAAATTATGGGAATAAGAGTATATCAAATTGATTTATTATATGCGTTATATTTTGTTGAATATATGATAAATGGTATTAAGGATTTACAAAAGGGGTTAATACCTGGAATCGAAAGAAATAATGTATTAAGTTTGTTGTGTGCTTTGCCACCATTAGAGGAACAAAAAAGAATTTCGGCGTTAATAAATGTAGCTTTTGAACAAATTGATATTATTGATGAATTACAGGCGAAATACAATAAAGATGTTGAAGTATTAAAGAGTAAGGTTATTGATGCTGCAACTCGAGGTGAATTAACAGAACAACTTCCGGAAGACGGTAATGCAGAAGATTTATATGCGCAGATTCTTGAAGAAAAAGAAAAGCTAATTAAAGAAGGAAAGATAAAAAAACAAAAGCCTTTGCCTGAAATTGAGGAAGATGAGATTCCATTTGAGATACCTAAGAATTGGAGGTGGGTACGAGTAGAAGCATTAGGGGAAAATGTAAATAATGCTTTTGCAGATGGACCTTTTGGAAGCAACTTAAAAAAGGAACATTATTCGTTAGAACATCAAGTGAGAATTATTCAATTAAGTAATGTTGGGGCAGAAGGCTGGAAAAATGAAAATGAAAAGTATACAACATATGAACATTTGAAAAGCATTAAAAGAAGCGAGGTTGAGGTAGGGAATATTGTAATTGCAAAAATGATGCCTGCAGGTAGAGCAATCATTGTGCCAAATGTTCATGACTCTTTCGTTTTATCATCAGATTGTGTAAAGATTGTTCCACATAGGTTCATTAATTCTAAGTATATGTTATATGCAATTAATTCAGAAATGTTTAGAAAACAAGTATATAAAAATGTTTCGGGCGTTGGTCGAGTGAGAACGAGTCTTTCCAAAATAAAAAACTATTTGTTGCCATTACCATCATTTAATGAACAACAAAGGATTGCTAATAAGTTGGATATGCTAATTGAGTATATGAAATAGCCGAAAAGAATGTTGTTTTGAAGATGTGGGCGGGGTAGAGAGGAGAATTGTATGATTAAATCTATAGATGTTTCCGACAAACGTTTTTTTAATACTATTACAGAGGTTATGAATGAGTGCTTTGCGAAAAACTATAAGGGGTGTATGAAAGCTTTTTTGCCACAGAAAAATGATGTGGTAGCATGGTTTCCTAAATTAGCGATAAAACGTGGGGGCAGCTACGTTGCATCAAGTCGTGCTCAAGGCTGGGTTAATGTCCTTACATCAGATGGAGAGATGTTAATTGAAGAGAATCCCAATGATAATAGAGGACCAATAAGTGATATAGAAATACTGCCTCGATACACATTTGCATATTATGAGGGTGTGGGATATAAATTTATAGGTGTTTTTGAACTTGATGTAAATCTATGCAAAAATAGACACAGAGAATACAGAAGAACTTCTACACACGCGGATTTATCATACTATTGGAGTTAAATGTAGTTGTAGGGTGTTAGGTAAGACTGCTTATGGTGGGAACGAAAAATGTGCTAATAACTGAAGAGTGCGGAGGTAAAGATATCTCTATTGCTAACTATACACACCTTCGAGCATATCACGCTTGTAGGTTACTGGATATTGAGACTTATAAGAAAGAAGGTATTGTGCCTCTCGTTGAACAATCTGCTATTGAATATGCGATAAAGACGCTTTCAGATGAGCGATTGACCGAGGACAGAGTTCGAAAGAAAGCCGAAGAAATTTGGATAGGTTATGGGAGCAACATCCATCGTGTGTGGCTCGCTTTGGAACAATCTGAATTGCTCGAAGAGGCTGGTCATTATCTGATTTATGGAAGCGAGTTTTTGAATGCAGTTGCCGGACATTTGTTGTGTAGAAATAAATTAAAAGAGATTGGAAGACCGACAATCATTGTTTGCGATGTACCTTTAAATAAGATTTCAGATACATGGACTAATGGATTGGAGCAAGCTATAAAAGATGAAGAGACATCATCATGTTCTATTGCAGTAGATTGTGTTGCTCCTGAGGACATAGTAGATTTTATTTATCCAACAGGTTACGTGGTGGATCCGATTTTAGGATGTACAAAGTATAGATTGGGTTAAAGGGAGTGGTTTTATACTGTTTTTAGAAGGACTTGCAGGAATAGAATATAAGCATTGTTTTGGGATATGGATGTAAGTTATATGGATGCAAAAGATTCTTTAATAAGTAATTTTGAAGTAGTATATGAAGATTTAAACAAAGCAGTAGATGAGTGTATAGGGGAGAAGCATAATTCTATCGAACTAAAATATGTAAATGCATATTTGGCGGCTACAATTCACGCAATGTTAGATTATATTGATAGATATATTAAGGATGATGAAAGTGTATTGGCATTCAAATATGTCAATAATTCTATTAAGCATGTAAAGGGATTTGTGACACATAGCACAGTTTCGGGCGGCGTATCATTTCCAATTGAATTTCCAATTGAGTTTACGCCAATAAACGTGATTTGGAAAAACGAGGCGGAACTCGATGTTCGTTACAAAGAGCAAAAAGAGGCATATAATAATATCCTTGCGGGGTGCGAAATATTGAAGCCCATAAAGCCAATGGCTGATAAAATATTATCTGGTTATCAAAATAAGGAATAGGTGAGCAAACCAGACAGACTTCAATTTTATGAAATATATCGACGAAGATGATGAATTCATGGATGGTCTTAGATGAAATATAAACTAATCAGAAGCAAGCGCAAATCTATTGCCATAGAGATAGACAGAGCAGGGACGGTTACGGTTAGAGCACCCTATAGGATGCCTAATGTAGCTGTTAAGGCATTTATAGAGGATAAGCAGGAATGGATAAGGGAACATATTAAGAAGGCGCAGGAAATGTCGCTAGAGGCGGCAGATATAGAACCACTAACAGAAGAAGAACTTGTTAAACTGTATGACGAGGCAAAGGAAGACATTCCTAAGAGAGTAAGATATTATGCAGAACTTATGGGAGTAGACTACGGAAGAATCACAATCCGCTGTCAGAAGACACGTTGGGGAAGCTGTAGTGCAAAGGGAAATCTCAACTTTAACTGTCTTCTGATGCTTGCACCTAGTGATATCATAGATTATGTGGTCATACATGAACTTGCTCATAGAAAGTGTATGAATCATTCCGTTGATTTTTGGAAAACAGTTGAGTCTATAATGCCGGATTATAAAAATAAACGCAAATGGTTAAGAGAATATGGAAATGAACTAATGTATAGGGTTGCGATAGCTTAATAGGAGGAATAGTATGCGTTCACAGTATTTAAGTAGTTTATCTAATGAAGAATATGAAGAATTGAGAAAAGAGTTATTTAATATTCAGCATGGAAAGTGTTTTATTTGTCAGAAAGATATGGATCTTGATATACAAGAAATAGATGTTGATCATGTTATTCCTCTTGCTAATAAGGGGAAAGATAATAAAACTAATTTTGCTTTAACGCATGCTTCATGTAATAGATCTAAAAGTGATGCAAATCTTTATATTGCTCAAATCCTTTATAAGATTAAAGCACTTCAAGAAAAGGTATTTAAAGAAGAACATCGTTCTGCATCATTAAAGGATATACTAAAATCTGTTGATGGTTCTCGATATGATTTTAAATATAAGATTGAGGATAACAAGCTAGTTTATTCTTTTTCTGAACTTGATGACAATAACATATATAAAAGTGAAATATATACAGATGCATTGTCTAACGAGCAATACTGTTTTATAGAGGCCCCTTTAGAATATATATATCATGATGGTTTAATAAATCCGAGAGGTATAAATGCAAGTATTTCTAAACTAATAAAAGAGTTTAGAAAAGGAAATCCTCAATTACACATATCACTAGCAAGAATAAATGACAACAAGATAATGATGTTTGATGGCCAGCATAAAGCTGTGGCAAGAATTCTATTGGGCGAAAGAAGAATAGTAATAAGGTTATTCCTAAATCCTGATGTGGACAGATTGATTGAAACTAATACAAATGCAGGAAGCTCTTTGCGTCAGATTGCATTTGACAAATCTATTATGAGACAGCTTAATAATACTCTATATAAGGAAACTATTGTCAGATATCAAAAGGAACATGGATATAACGAGGATTATTATGATTTTTCAGAAGCTCAGCTTGTAACATATTTTAAAGGTGAGAATGCGAATATAAGAAAGTATATTATTGACAGTATTAAGCACACAATTACTCATTCGCCAGATAATAAACTGAGAGACTATATAGATTTTGATGGTAAATCAAAGAATCTGCCGATATCATACAGTGCATTTGATAAAACATTTCTTTCGATATTTATAGATTCAAAAGTTATTCTAGATACAAACTTAAATTATAAGAGTGACGAAGGAGAAAATCCTAGAGAAATAGAAATCTCACAGATTATTAAACTTATGAATATTATCGCAGAGCAAGTGTATATTGGTAAGTTTAATCCTGAAATAGGAACAACGAGAATAGAGCAAAAGATAATTGACAAAAAAGATACAGATATTACCAATGATCATCTTATAGCATATCGTATGAGTAAGGAAGAAGTTTTATATAATTGGCTTCAGTATTTAAAACGAGTTATTGACAGTTATTTTACAAATACTGGAAAGATATATCAGTCTAATAGATTGTTTCAAGAAATCTTTCCTGATGTATTATGGGATAATATTAGACGCTTTATGAAGAATTTATCTGAACTACCTTTATGGTGTGATAAAAGTATGGCAAGTACACATTTTTCAGGAAAGCAGAATTATGATTTCTGGAGAATTGTATTTGAAACTGGTAATACACAAGAAGGTGTGCAAGTACTTGCTAAACCACTTAACTTTATGGATTTAATAAAGGAAGAATACTAATGGGAGGGATACTAGTAAGGAAGCGACATAATTGTTGTTAAAGAACGAGATGTAATTGAGAGTTAGTATTTATGGATTTGTTAAAGAAAAAAATTTTTGAAGGAATTAAAGATACCGCTAAGAAAACAAAGGATAAGGCTTTCGGAGAAATCAAAGAGAATACTAATAATATTAAAGATAGAACTATAGAGGGTATAAAAGAAACTGTTGGAAATGTCACGAATAAGGCAAAGGAAGCAATTACTTGGAAATACGTATATGATATTGATGATAACTATGATAAAAAAAGATATACTCATATAGTTAAAGATGAAGACGGTATCTTAAAATATTTAATAAAAAAGAAGCATTATAAACTATCATCAGATTATAATGTGTTATATGACTGCAATAGAAATAAACTTGGATCGCTTGTAAGGACACGCTATCACGGTTATCGAGTTGAGCATTCTGCTATATATAACGGCTCACAGTATGAAGTGTTTCTTGGAAAGTCAAATCATAAAAGAGACTGTATTTATATGAATAGTGGATGGTATCTAGAAAGTGATTTTTTGAAAAATAGATTTAAAGTCTATGACAAAAACGATAATCTTGTCATAAAAATAACTAAATATACAGGATATTATCGCTCAGTGATAGGGGAATATGAGCGTTTTAGTCATAGCTATAGATTAAAGTTCAATAATAAAGAACATGAGATAATAGGTATTTATACTGTAATGTTGATTGATTTGCATGAAAAAAGTGGATTTCAGCACATTCAAAATAATGGATGATAAGATAGTATACATATTGTATATATAACGTATCAGATGAAGTAGAAAGGATATAAGCTTTGATTTTATACACTGAAGCTTTCATCAAGTCAAAAGAAACAAGAGAAGAAATAGATAGCTGTACTCAAAGAGGATGGCAAAGTAATTGACATGCCTCAGTTTATAGTTAACGGAACAGGAAAAGAATTAAAGCATGAGCAAATACATAATTACTAAAATACTAGAAGACGATTACGGCTGTGAAGACAGACCAGATGACTACACACCACGTGTGATTGTATATCTTAAGTCCGAAGACATTGAGACAACAATAAAGCAAGTTGACCAGTATCTAATTGATAATGACATTGATGTTGGTGATGTGGTATTTATCAATTCAGATGGATTATTAGAGAAGGTAAGTGATTACAATCAAGGGTGAACATCCTGATGAAGAGACGCTATATTAAGGTATACGGTATATACAAATGAAAAAGGAAACAAAGACAAACGTAATGAGAGTTCTTGATGGCAAGAAGATTTCTTATAAGAGTCATACATATGAGCCTGATTCAACCATGAGTGGAGAAGAGATAGCAGAGATTCTTGGAGAAGAGCCTGATAGAGTGTTCAAGACTTTGGTGACACAGGGAAAGAGTGGAGCATATTATGTATTTGTTGTGCCAGTCAAGGAAGAACTCAATCTTAAAAAAGCAGCAAAAGCTACAAATGAAAAATCAGTAAGCATGATAAAGCAAAAAGAATTGCTGCCATTAACCGGATATGTTCATGGAGGATGTTCGCCAATAGGAATGAAGAAACATTTTCCAACATTTATACATGAGACAGCATCAACATTTGATTATATATTTGTAAGTGCAGGGAAGGTAGGATTTCAGATAGAAATATCACCTGAAGATTTAATAAGTGTTGCTAAGTGTGAGACGGTAGGTATTATATAAGAAATATATGTATATGAACAAATACAGATTATTAAATCATTTGAAGATAAGTTATTAAAACTAAGGAGGCATACTAGTGTCTAAAAGCATTATTGATACAGTATTAGATAATTTTTTTGATGAAGAGTGGGTTGGAAGACGTGGAGAAATTATCTAATGTTGATAAGGAAGTCAAAGAAAAGCATATAGATAATATCAATAAGAAAATAGGAACGAAGGGTACCGTAGATAAGAAGCTTTGTCCCAGATGTGGAAGCGAATTAGTTCTTAGAACTGCCAGGAGCGGTGCGCATGCAGGAGAACAGTTCTATGGATGTAGTGCATTTCCTAAATGCAGATATACTAAAAATGCCTAATGGCATAGGAGCAAGTTATGAGATTATTTATCGCAATACAATTTGATGATAGCATTCTTGATGAGCTAACGAGTTTTCAAGAAGATTTAAAGAGTCAGGGAGTAATTGGGAATTATACTGCGAGAGAGAATCTACATATTACGTTAGCATTTATAGGTGATTATCCTAATCCAGATGAGGTCTTAGATGTGATAGAGCAGGTTGATTTTCGACCTATCGAAATCACATTACAAGGTGTGGGAAGCTTTGGTGATTTGTTTTGGGTTGGTCTAGCTGAGAATAAGAAGCTAGAAAGTTATGTTAGGCGACTTCGTCGAGAATTGGCTAGTCGTGGAATACCATTTGACAAGAAGCGATTCTCACCACATATTACGTTGATTAGAAAGTATAATTATAAGGGCGGAGATATGATTCCGGTTTCGAATCCACCAAAGGGGCGTATGAGAGCGACGCACATTTCACTTATGAAATCTGAACGTGGCAAGAATGGAATGATTTATACTGATATTAGAGAAGGTAAGTGATTAAAACCAAGGAGGCAGTTATGGTACAAGTATATTGCTACGCAAAGTGCACAACATGTAAGAAAGCTATAAAATGGTTAGACGAGAAAGGTGTTGAATACGAGGCAATTGACATCAAGGGTGAACATCCAGATGAAGAGACGCTTCGAAAAATCTATAAGAAAAGTGACCTTCCTCTTAGAAGGTTTTTCAACACTAGTGGTATGTTGTATCGTGAGATGGAATTGTCGAAGAAATTGCCTGATATGAGCGAAGATGAGATGTTTAAGATTTTAGCTTCTGATGGAATGCTAGTTAAGAGACCACTACTTGTTACAGATAGTAATTCTGTTCCTGGCTTTAAGGAAGAGTTGTGGACTAATCTTACTAAGAACTAGTTGAAGTTTTGCAAGATGTAGTTTATAATATGCATAAAATAAGTTAAGAACAACTCATAATATGGAGATTATAAACTATGAATTTGTATTTCAAATTATTAAATATACCAATCTTTTCTATTTCGGATGTAAACAAGTACTATAATAACATAGGAAGTGCACGTTCTGCTGTACGAAGGCTACTTAAAGCCGAGATGATAAAAAAGATTCGTAATGATATGTATACATGCGTGGACGGTGAGAATGGAGGAATTGTTGCTAATCGATTTCAAATAGCTAGTAGTATCAATGATTGTTCATATATTTCGCATCATACTGCGATGGAATACTATGGGATAACAGATCAGGTGTTTTATGACGTGTATGTTACGTCTTCGAAGCGTTTTACAGATTTTGAATTTGAGGGATATAGGTATCATTTTATTAACCCATCTATAGAATTAGGGATTGAAAAACAGGAATATTCCGGTGGAGTAGTTGTTACTGACAAGGAGCGTACAGTGCTTGATTGTATTAAAGATATGGACAAAATATCCGGAATAGAAGAGGTGATTTCTAATGTTGATTCTATTGGTCGACTTAATGAGAATAAGCTTCTAAAATATTTGGAAGAATATGAGAATCAATTCCTATACCAAAAATCAGGTTATTTATTGGATAAAGGTTTTGATAAACATGGATTGTCAGATGCCTTCTTTGAAACATGTAGAAAAAAAATAGGTAAAAGCAAACGATATTTGACGAAGGACAAAACGAAGGGTGTTTATGAATCGAAATGGCAGCTTATTGTTCCGTTAAACGTTGATAGTATGAAGAATCATCCAATGGCACTTTGAAAGCGCAGGTGAGAACACATGATTACATTATTTCATTTATCCTACATAATCAGGAAGTGGATATAAGCGAAGATGTTGCCAAACTTGAAAATGAGATGACATATTTGGGCTGGCCTAATCATTGTGTACATGTGGGAGCTGCAATTAGAGGAGAATAGATGAGTTGTGATTGGATTATAGAGGTTTGATATGAAGGATATAAAAAAGGATCCATTTGAGGAATATATAAAAAATCTTCCTCCTACAAGAAAAGAACTTGGACAAGCTTGGCAGGCTGCGATTGGGTTGCAGGATGTTGATGGATTAAAACCATCTGAATACTTGTACGAGACTGCAAAAAAGAACATTGACGGTGAAATTTCTGTAGATGAGGCCGGAGACTTAATCAATAGTTATTACGAGAGTAAAGACGGTTGTTCTGAGGTTGAGACGCGTACAGAAGAGGCAGATAAGGTGTCTGCAAGAATTGCAAAAATCTTATCTGAGAAGGCATTTACGTTTTCGCCTACACAATATTTATCTATTCATCGCGAGCTGTTCCTTGGTATTTATTCCCATGCAGGAAAAATCAGAGATTATAATATCACGAAAAAGGAATGGGTTCTTGATGGAGATACAGTTTCTTATGGTGGAGCTAGTGAACTTCGAGAAACGCTGGATTATGATTTTTCACAGGAAAGGGATTTTCGCTATAACGGTTTAACAATGGATGAGGTGATTCATCATTTAGCAGTTTTTATTTCCAGACTTTGGCAAATCCATGTGTTCGAGGAAGGCAATACCAGAACGACAGCTGTGTTCCTTGAAAAGTTTTTAAGGAATCTTTTGCTGAATGAGAAACACGAGCTTCACAATAGAGAAATGCATGTTAGTGGTAAATTTTTCTTGGGTCACGATGACCCGATAAATGACCCAATAAATGACCCGATAAAATTAGATGGACGTGAGCTTAAAATTATAGAGTTGTTACGAGAAGAAACTGGCTTAACAAGAAAAGAGATGGCAGCTCGTTTAGATTGCTCGGATTCAACAATTAAGCGATGCCTGCAGTCTTTGGTTGAAAAGGGCGTACTGAAACGAATTGGCTCAAATAAAAAAGGTGAATGGCTCATATTAGAAAAGAAGAGTAGCAATATATTGTAAAGAAGGACGATCTGTTCGTGTATATTAATAGTTAAGAGCGTAAAAATATTTACATAAAAGCGGTAGAAAATGAAAGGAGAATAATACTATGGGTATTGAAGACAAAATGGATGCAGCAATAATAGCAGAAGGAATACAATCGCTGTACGGTGAGAACAACAAGATTACTGATGGGGAATATGACAAGTCATTGGCGGCAAAGTGCATTAACGGTACTTTCGTTGGTAAGAAGTCGCAAGATGTCATCGCTTACAAGGGTATTCCATATGTTGGGAAGCAGCCGTCGGGCGAGCTTCGCTGGAAAGCTCCAGTGGACTATGTGAAGGATGATGGTGTGTATGAGGCATACTACTTCGGCAGAATTCCACGTCAGGAAGCCAGCCCAGGTCAGGTGGGTTCCTATTACCCACAGAGTGAGGAATGCCTGTATCTTAACGTCTGGAAGTCTGTGGCAGACCAAAGTGTGAAGAAGCCTGTTATGGTATGGATTCATGGTGGAGCATTTGAAATTGGCTCGACGGTGGAACCTAGGGAGGAGGGCACCAATTTCGTTCAGGAGAATCCGGATGTCATACTTGTTAGTGTCGAGTATAGATTGAATATTTTCGGATTCTTCCATCTGTCCCATCTACCAGATGGAGGTGACTATCCAGATGCTCAGAATCTAGGTATCTTGGATCAGGTAATGGCATTGAAGTGGGTTCATGAGAATATTGCTGCCTTTGGCGGTGATCCAGACAATGTAACAATCTTTGGTGAATCCGCCGGTGGAGCAAGTGTGACCTTGCTTCCGTTGATTGATGGTGCGCAAGAATATTTCAGACGCGTCATTTCTGAGAGTGGAGCTCCTGTATTTACGCGTTCGACGGAAGAATCCATTGCTTGTACGAATGAAGTGATGGAACTCCTCGACTGCAAGAGTGTTGCTGATTTGCAGAAGGTTGATGTGGAGAAGTTCCTACATGTAGCAGGAGAGGCACTCAATCTTCGTACCTGGGCGGAGCGTGATGGAAGTATTCTGCCACTTGACCCTTATGCGGCTTATGAAGATGGAGCTGCTAAGAATTTGGACTTTCTTCAGGGCTGTAACAAAGATGAAATGGGATATTTTGTATGGGGATTTGGGCTGGATTTCTACAATGCATTTGCCAATGACCGTAAGGCGAAGAAGCTATCACAGCTGACAGCGGATGAGAAAGAATTAGTGGAGAGCTATTGTAAGGAAGCAAAGGACGTGAGTCCTGAATATTCCAGCGCCACCCGTTTATTTGACCAGCTTGTATTTATTGCGCCGCTATTTAGGATGTCGGAGAATCAGACAAAAGCAGGTGGAAAAAACTACACCTATTTCTTCACTCCGGAATCCGGCACACCTTTAATCCGCAGCGGACACGGTATCGAGCTTGCGGTAGTATTCAATCATCCAGAGGAAACCCTCGTCACAGGAAGGGCACTTGATGAAACCTTCTGCAAGACCTTGCGCAGGATGTGGGTTCAGTTCGCTAAGACTGGCAATCCGTCCCTTACAGCAGAACAGTCTCCAGACGGCAAGGTGCATGATTGGCCAGTATACGACCTGAAGGATAAGTATGTGATGGTCTTCGATGAGTTCAATATTCATCCGCAGAAGGAAGCTGAGAGACAGATTCTTGACTGGGAGAGGACCTATTTCTTAACTAAATATTATTGCATATAAGTTATTATATGTCGCATTTAACATTTAAAATGTGTATATATAAGTGATAGACAAATTCACATTTAGGAAGGTGACTTATGAGTAAGAAGCAGGAATTGATTCTAATGTACCAGGATGAAGAAGTGCTATCCTTTTTGCTGGACTTAGATAATAGTAAGGTTAAGATGTTAGACAAGCTAGAGGGCTTTGACAAGGCTCCTTACGGTATGGTAGGTGTAGAAGACGAAGGAGAGCTTAATCGAATCCTATATAAGTTCTTCAATGGTAGAACTCTGGCGGAAACCAGACACGATTATGAAAATATAAGTAAAGCTATTGGCTGTAAGGACTCCTTCGAGCTATCATTTAGGGGGCATGGCTTGTCTTTGTCTAATCATTATTGGTATAGAAGAGAAGATGAGAATCTTAAGTACAAGGACATTAATTTCTTCACTAATAAGTGGGATGATAGCTTTGCTAGAGCTGTCTTAACAGAAGATTATGATGCTTTGAGTAAATGTGACTTAAATGTGCCTGATATTGTAACAGATGGATGGGCGGTTAAGGGTTGGCTGTGTGAGGATGTGCCTAAGCTGTATAAGCTTGGAATCACTAAGGGACATTCGGAGGATTCCATAGCTGAAGTATTATCATCTCGTCTGGCATGTAGGATGTTTGATGAAAGCGAAGTACTTAAATACGAGCTTGCCACAATAGGAGGACAGTATGCTTCGGTATCTGCGTCTATGCTGGGGCTTGATGAGGAGATGGTTCCTTTATCTGATATCTTGCCTATTGACGTATGGGAGTTGTATTTTGGGAAGAACCGGGATAAGTCTATGGGAGCAGAGTTTTTTAGACGTGTATCGAAATTAGGAATTCCTGATTTGGAAGATCGATTTGTTAAGCTCTTCTGCTTAAGATGTCTGTGCTTTGTATCAGATTTACATTTTGATAATATATCTGTTATAAGACATATTCCTACGGGTAATATCAGGATGGCACCTATATATGATTTGGCTGGAGCGTTTGCAAGCAGCCAGGGAGCACGTGACTTTCTGTCTACAGTTAATCAAGCGACCCTTATGATAGTATATTTTCTCTATCGCGGGCTTGAGAAGGATTGGGATTACTCCTGGTACAATCCTGATAGCTTAATTGGATTTGAGGATGAGATTAGAGAGTATTTATCCAAATCAGACTTCTATACACCTGATTTGATTGATAATATTATTGAGGTTTATAATGAGCAGAAGAAATACCTGAATGAAATTGCTTGTGTATAATCAATTTGTTTCCATAAAAAAACGAGGGCTTTCGAGTCCTCGTTTCATTCTACATATATATACACCATATTAAGTTATGGTTGTTATTCGCAATCATCGTTCCATAGCTGACAATTAAATCAATAGCAAGAAGTGTAATTAGTATGATTCCCACGTACTTATATGCTTTTTCGTCAAAGCGGCTAAACCAGCTCATTATACTATCAAAGAGATAATTCATAAACAATGTAATTGTAATTGAATATGCAACTGAAGTTAGTATAGAAGTATATCTTGTAATATGTAATGGGACATCGCTAAAATCCCAGTAATATACACCGCTAAAATACTGCACTCCATAACCTATTATTATTTCGCTTATGCAAATAAACACGGTTACTAATAGAACGTATGCCACATATTGAAAAGCGGTACTTGAGCTATTAGTGAGAGAAATCAATCCTTTGTTATCTGTTGGTAATCCAAATAACAAATAAACTCCAAGTATTGCAAGTCCATATCCGAGAATGAATGGTAGGTGCATATTGCGATTATCAATTTGTCCACTGGTAAGAATATTCCAGATGTTTTCAACTAGAAATCCCACAAAGGATATGAGGATAATCATCCAGCACCAATCTATATTCCTATATTGTTTTTCTTTTGCAATTGCTAGTTCCATACTACTATTATAATATTTCTTTATAGGTGATTTTCCACAAAAAAAGATTTGTAATTAATAAAAAAAGTAATATATCTTAAAAAAGTCACATTTTTGTGGTTTAACTCCACTGTTTAGGCAGTGGGGTTAATTTTTGGTATATATTACACATTTTTTTTGGTATAATATATAAATTAGAAAGGAGAGAGTAACAACTATGATACATAAAAATGCACGTGCAGGTTTTAATAAATTGTTTATAGTGCAGGTAATAGGAATAGTAGCGGCATTAAGTTCGTTTCTTACTTTCCTTCCTGATGTAGGAGATAAGATCGCGTCGTCAATAATAACAATTGTAATGTTAGTCGCTAGTATTATACAGCTTATAGGACTTAGTCAGGCAGCAAAGGATGAAGACCTTTTTGCCAAGGCATTTTCACTATCAGTCATTTCATTAGTTCTTGTTGTGGTTGAACCTATTATGAATCAGATATTCCCTAGCGTAACATGGATATCTAGTGCTTTTGATCTTGTTGATTCAGTTATCAGTTTATTTATCATTCGCAATATCTTATACGGTGGCGCTAAGCTTAATCCAGATTTAGAAGGTAAGGCAAAGGGCACATGGAGATTTCTAGTTGTAATTATTGTCATTGAAATTGTTTCGACAATTGGTCTGATGACATTTAATTTCTTTGGTGACAGCGAAGTAGGAGAGATAATTGGTTTTGTGTCCATGGGACTTGCATTCATTGGTATTATTCTTGATGTAATACAATATTTTATGATGCTGTCCTTCTATGGCAAAGCAAGAAAGATAGTTTAATAAACAACTAAAGTCATATAAAATAATATTTTAAGGAGGAAAAAATATGACAGTTTTATTTATTATTTTCGGGGTGTTATTAATTATGTCAGGTATCTCATTCCTGGTTTCCCCACTTATGACATTTCTAAGCTATGGTTATTTCATTGTCATACTTGTATTAGTTTATGGTATTCTTGGAATAGTCGATGCAATTAGATTCAAGAGGTTTGGGTTGAACTTTGTATTCAGTATACTCAGTATAATCTTCGGTATAGCAGCAATGTTCTATCCTGATTTATCTATGGTAACAGATACAGTATTAGTATATGCCGCAGCAATATGGTTTATGCTAATGGGTATTGTTCAGATTGTTACATCAATTAAGATAACTAAGAAGCTGGACAGTGGAGTATGGGTGTTCCAATTGATACTTGGTATTCTTTCAATCATAATTGGTATAGTTGCATGCTTCCAGCCTATTATTATGGCAGAATCAATCGGAATATTTATTGCAATATACTTCATTGATACTGGAATTACAATGATTTCTGCTGGTATTGCAGCAAGAGGCTAATTCTAGGAGTTTGTCTTGGAAGATTTCTCGGGGCCGATCAGATGGAATATTGCACCTTCTCTTGTATGTTAGAGAAACTCTTGGATTCAAGGGTAAGCTTGTTCGGAAAGGAGGGCAAGGGATGAAAGAGCTTGAGATAGACGCCACAGGAGATAACCTCTCTGAAGTAATTGCTTTTATAGATGGACAATTAGAAGGGATGGACTGCTCTATGAATATGCAGCTGAATATTGAATTGGCTGTTGAAGAAATATTTGTAAATATTGCAAGCTATGCCTATGAGTCTGAAGTTGGTAAAGCAGTAATACAATCTTCGATATTAGAGAATCCCTTAGCTATAGAGATTACTTTCATTGATAGTGGTATGCCATATAATCCACTTGCGAGAAAAGACCCTGACATATCGTTGCCATTACATAAGCGCAAAAAGGGTGGCTTAGGAGTCTTTATGGTAAAGCAAACTATGGATGATGTCTCTTATGAGTACAAGGATGGAAAGAACATTTTCACTATTAGAAAATTGTTAGATGAATAGTATGTATTAAGGAATAGTTATGCAACAAGTATACACACCAACATTTTGTGTAATTGATTTCCATAAACGCTTATTGACATTATGTTCAATAAGCGTTATTTTTATTTATAGTTCAAGCAAGAATAGTCAAGATTCTTTGGAGTGATTTATGGGTTTGATCATTCCGTCAATTGTCACGCAAGGTGATATCTATTTACGAAGATATAATTCTTGCAAAAACCATTTAAAAAACTTAATAGCGGGAGTGCATATTTGGGTTTAGTTATGTTGGTAGTGTATTCTCGCAGAAAGGAGAATGTATGACCAACAAAAGAAACTACAAGAGTAATGTATTTGCAATGTTGCTAGAAGAGCAGGAAAGGGCACTGGAATTGTATAATGCCGTTAATAATTCCTGCTATGATGATGCTAGTCTGGTAGAGATTAACACAATAGAAGGAGGATTCGAACTGTCAATACAGAATGATGCTTCATTTATATTTGATAATGTATTATCTATATACGAGCACCAGTCAACATATTGCCCTAATATGCCGCTTAGAAGCCTTGTATACTTTGCTACCTTAATTCAGAAAAAGTATATGAATAGAGATATATTTAGTCGTAGACTTGTAACACTTCCTACACCTAAGTTCATTGTGTTTTATAATGGTGTAGAACCACAGCCTGAATACAGTGAGATGAAATTATCCGATTGTTTTCTAAAGAAGGATGATGAAAAAAGTATGTTAGAACTCATCTGTAAGGTGTATAATATCAATAAAGGTAAGAACAAGGAATTGTTAGAGCACTGTAAATGGCTTTCTGATTATATGGTATTTGTAGATAAGGTTAGAGAATATCATAATGACAGGGAAGATGACAAGCTAGAAGAAGATATCAGTAAGGCAATTGATTATTGTATTGATAATAATTATTTGAAAGATTTTTTCACATCCAGAAGATCGGAGGTGTTAGAAGTGACTAAGGTAGATTATACATTTGAGAGAAGAATGAAGCTTAATTATGATGAAGGCAAAGAGGATGGAATTAAGTTAGGTGAAAAAAGAGGCGAGAAGAGAGGCGAGAAGAGAGGTGAAAAGCGAGGTAGAAAGCAAATGTTACTGGATAAAATAGCTGTAAAGCTTTCTAAAGGTAAATCTATTTCGCAAATAGCTGACGAGTTAGAAGAAAGTGAAGAGACGATAAGTAGTTTGGCGAAAGAGATATCTGTGTGATGATAAGAAAGTCTTTGGAGTGATTTATGGTTGTTATAATTTCTGCAGCAATTATTATTATCATTATTCTCATTGCTGTCATTGTAGCTAAAACTGGCAAGAGAAGATTCATTGAGTCACCTCAGAAGCAGGCTGGCAGAAGAGGAGAAATGTTCGCCAGGCTTGTAATCCAAGAGGTCTTAAGAGATGATGATATATTGCTGAACAATGTGACGATGTATGCTGATGACAAACAATCAGAAGCAGATAACATTATAATTAATTCAAGAGGAATATTTATTTTTGAAGTTAAGAATCTCAGTGGCACATTGTTGGGCGATGAAGAGACATACGACTGGCTTCAAATAAAGGATGCTGGTTATGGCAATGCATATCAAAAGACTGTTAAGAATCCTGTTAAGCAAGTGAAGCGTCAAATATACATTTTGTCGAAGCTGCTTAAGGATAATAATATTAATATATGGATAGAAGGATATGTGTTCTTTGTACAAGGGAACAGCCCTATTCAAAGCGACTACATTGTGGAAACTCAGGGGGATATTGATAGAATTATTCATGAAGGAAATAATCAGCATATTCCAAAAGCGGTAGTAGATAGTATTATAAGGACCCTCAAATAATATTTTTGTATAAAATGTCGCATTTGGAACTTTTTTGGTGTATATATTAATGTAAGACAGAACTAATTCCCTAACATCAAAACAATATAAATAAAAGTATAGGAGGTAGGAATTATGAGAGAAGAATTATTGAAGGGTTTAACAGAAGAGCAGAAGAATAAGGTTAAGGAGTGTAAGAGTTCAGAAGAGATACTCGCACTTGCTAAAGCAGAAGGTGTTACATTAACAGACGAGCAGCTTGAAGCAGTAAGTGGTGGTGCTTGTCACGGTAATAATAAACCAGATAAGTGCCCAGAATGTGGTTCTACGGATTTAGAGCTTTCAGGTGATCCATTTGCACTGTCAGGAGTATATACATGTAAAAAATGTGGTAACAGATTTGCTAGAAAAGTAGATAAGGCTCCATGGGCCTAATTGTTAATCCACTATCAGAATAACAAGAGCTAATCATTATATTTAAATGATTAGCTCTAATTTTTTGCACAAATTGAACGATTATGGTTGACTTTGACCGACTTTGACTGTATTATATAAATATAGTTTTTTCTTGTGCATAAAAAGGGGGCGATAATCTTGGTATACACTGTAACATTTAATCCTTCACTGGATTACATCGTAACTGTAGATGATTTTAAGCTCGGTCTTACTAATAGGACCACATCTGAGCTAATGCTTCCTGGTGGAAAAGGAATCAACGTTTCTATTGTGCTTAGCAATCTTGGAATCGAGAATACTGCTATATATTTCTCGGCAGGTTTTATAGGTGACGAGATTACAAGAAAGGTTGAAGAAAGCGGTATCAAGGCTGAAGAGATACGAGTGCCTCAAGGGTGCTCTAGGGTTAATCTCAAGCTCAAGTCCATAGATGGAACGGAGATTAATGGGGCTGGTCCTGAGATTACTAGTGACGCTATTCAATCATTCTATAGCAAGCTTGATATGCTTAAGGAAGGTGACACTTTAGTACTTGCAGGAAGCATTCCTCAAACCATGCCAGAGACCATATATAGCGATATTATGGATAAACTCTCAGGCAGGGGAATTAGGATTGTTGTTGATGCTACCAGAGATCTTCTTGTAAATGTGCTTAAGTATAAGCCATTTCTTGTAAAGCCTAATAATCATGAGTTAGGCGAGATATTCGATGTTGAGCTTAACACAAGAGAAGAAGTTGTTCCTTATGCGAAGAAGATATTGGAAATGGGTGCTGAAAATGTAATTGTATCTATGGCTGGGAAGGGAGCTGTCTTTGTAAGTTCAGAAGGCTCTACCTATCTTAGAGAGGCACCTAAGGGAAAACTTGTTAACGGAGTTGGAGCGGGAGACTCTATGGTTGCAGGCTTTATAGCAGGATATCTCAATGAAGGAGATTTGCTTCATGCCTTCAAGATGGGGCTTAGCGCCGGCTCTGCGAGTGCCTTTTCTGACTATCTTGCAACAAGGAAAGAAATAGAAGCAGTATATAGGACAATTGAATAAGAAGGAGGGGGTACAATGAGAATTACAGAGCTTCTAGACAGAAGAAGTATTAACCTTAATGCTTCACCTAAGACAAAAAACGAAGCCATTGACATGTCAGTAGAATTAATGTTTGCTGCTGGCAAGGTCAATAACATGGAAGCTTTCAAAAAGCTAGTTTACGACAGAGAGGAAGAATGTACCACTGGTGTCGGAGAGGGAGTTGCAACTCCTCACGGTAAGGGTGATTGTGTAGATAAGCCAGGTCTTGCAGCTATGGTCATCAAGGACGGAGTTGACTATGAGGCATTAGACGACGAACCTGTCTATATACTCTTCCTTATTGCAGCGCCTGATACGGAAGATAACGTACATTTGGACGTATTATCTAAGCTGTCAATGATGTTAATGGACGAGGATTTCAGAAATGAACTAATCAATGCTAAGGATCCGGACGAATTCCTATCTATTATTGACAAGGCTGATGAAGAGAGAGGAAGCGTTGATGAATCTCTTGCAGAAACAACACTAACAGATGAGAATGCTGATGGACTTAAGGTTGTTGCGGTTACATCTTGTCCTACTGGTATTGCTCATACTTATATGGCGGCAGAAGGACTTGAGAAGGCCGCTAAGAAGGCTGGTGTATTAATTAAGATAGAGACCCGTGGTTCTTCTGGTGTTAAGAACGAGCTTAATGATGATGATATTGCTGCTGCTGACTGCGTTGTAATTACAGCAGATGCCAAGGTACCTCTTGATAGATTCAAGGGCAAGAAATTAATTCAGCGTAAGGTGTCTGACGGAATTAATAAAGCAGATGAGATTATGGAAATTGTTATGGCAGGAAGTGCTGCAGTCTTTGAAGGAGATGCTTCAGAAGAAACCCAATCTCAACCTACCAAGGAAAAGGGTGGAGTTGGTCATAAGATTTATACATGGCTTATGAGTGGTGTATCACATATGTTACCATTCGTTATTGGTGGTGGTATTCTTGTTGCACTTGCTTTTCTTATTGATACATTAGCAGGGTATGGAGCAACAGGAAGTAGTGACTTCGGTAGCATAACACCTCTTGCTGCTTTGTTTAAGTATATTGGTGGTCTTGCTATGGGACTTATGGTTCCAGTTCTTGCAGGTTACATTGCTTACGCTATTGCAGACAGACCAGGTCTTGCTGTTGGTTTTGTAGGTGGTATTATAGCTGCAAGTGGTAATGCTTTATTAGAAGAGTTTACATTTGCCACAGGTAAGCTAATTGATGGTTCAGACATTGGAGGATTCGGCGAGTTCTTGACGAAATTCGCATTTGAACAGCCTAATGGTGGTACCACGGTATCCGGTTTCTTAGGAGGAATTGTTGCAGGTTTCCTTGCAGGATTTTTGGTGCTGGGACTTCAGAAGCTATTTAAGAATTTGCCACCGGCACTTGACGGTCTTAAGCCTACATTAATATTCCCGCTTCTTGGAATATTCCTTGAAGGAATTATAATGTGCTTTATCTTTAATCCGTTAATTGGACTTGTTAATGAAGGCTTATCAAGTATGCTTACAGCGTTATCTGATGCAGGAATGCTAACCGTGTTAGGCTTGATATTAGGTGCTATGATGGCAATTGATATGGGTGGACCTATTAACAAGGCAGCGTACGTATTCGGTGTAGGAATGCTTACTCAGGCTTCAACATATTTAGACCAGGGAATGAGTAGCTCAGATCCTAAGGTTATGGCGTGTTACATATCAATGGCAGCAATCATGGTAGGAGGAATGGTTCCACCTGTAGGTATTGCATTTGCGTGCTGGATATTCCCTAAGAAATTCACGAAAGCAGAGAGGAACTCTGCGGTGTCTAACTTAGTTATGGGAGCGTCATTTATTACGGAAGGTGCTATTCCTTTTGCAGCGGCTGACCCTCTACACGTAATACCTTGTACTATGGCTGGAGCTGGTGTTGCAGGATTATTATCAGCACTTTTTGAATGTACATTAATGGCACCGCATGGAGGTGTATTCGTATTTGCTACGGTAGGTAATCCATTTATGTATATTGTTGCATGGCTGGCAGGCTCAGCAGTAACATGCGTATTACTTGGATTGCTTAAGAAGAAGGTTGAATAATTAAGAATTAGATTAGAGATTTATTAGTTGGATACATATTATCATTTATTACATAAGGAGGATTTTATAATGGTAAGTTTTGATTACACAATCACAGATGTTCATGGTATTCATGCAAGACCAGCAACGGAGCTATTCAAATTAACTAAGACATATGACTCAGTTGTAAAGGTTGCGAAAGGTGACAAAGAGGTTGTATTCAAAGGTGTTATGGGCATAATGTCTCTTGGCGCAAAGCAGGGTGACACTGTCAAATTCACATTTGAAGGTTCAGACGAAGAAGCTGAGATGGAGGAAGTTAAGAAATTCATGGAAGCTAACCTTTAGTCGCAACAGTGTTTTTACGAGGGGGTTACATATATGAATGTACTAGAAGGTAAAGCTGTATTTGAAGGTATTGCTATTGGCAAATTATATGTATATAAGAAGAAGGAGCAGTCAGTTAAGAGAGAGAAGGTATCCGATGCCAAGGCTGAGATTGAGAGATATCATGCGGCTAAGGATATGGCTATTAAGCAGCTTCAGGAATTATACGATAAGGCTGTTAAGGAAGTAGGAGAAGCAGGAGCAGAGATATTTGAAGCTCATCAATTCATGGTTGATGATGGTGACTATATTGATTCTGTGGAGAATATTATTCAGTCAGAAGGAGTTAATGCTGAATTTGCAGTAGCGCAGACGGGTGATGTATTTCATAATATGTTCCTTGAAATGGACGATGAATATTTCAAAGGTCGTGCCACAGATGTAAAGGATATTACCGAGAGACTTATTAGCTGTCTCATGGGAAGCACTAGTGGTGATATTGTAAGCGATGAACCTGTAATTGTTGTTGCAGATGATTTGGCACCTTCTGAAACAGTACAGATGGATAAGGAGAAAATCCTGTCTTTTGTTACTGTGCATGGCTCGGCCAATTCCCATACATCTATTCTTGCTAAGACAATGAATATTCCTGCCATTATTGGTTGTGACATTTCCCTTTCTGATGAAATGGATGGTAAGGAAGCTATAGTTGATGGATTTGAGGGAAAGGTGTATGTTGAGCCTACCACAGAAATCCTTGAAGAGAAGAAGGGCTTACTACAGAAGGAAATTGAGAAGAAGGAATTATTAGAAAAGCTTAAGGGCAAGGATAATGTAACAATTGATGGACAGCGTATTAATCTGTATGCTAACATCGGTAACACTAAGGATCTAGGACTTGTGCTTAAGAATGATGCAGGTGGCATTGGATTATTCCGTTCAGAGTTCATATATCTTGGAGCTGATGACTATCCAACAGAAGAGGAACAGTTCGCTATCTATAAGCAGGTTGCCCAGGCTATGAATAAGAAGAAGGTTATAATAAGAACTCTAGATATTGGCGCAGACAAACAAGCTGATTATTTTAATCTTCCGAAAGAAGAGAACCCAGCAATGGGACTTCGGGCCATAAGAATATGCCTTACTAGTCCGGATATTTTCAAGACACAGCTTAGGGCGATACTACGGGCATCCGCATATGGTAACATATCTATTATGTTCCCAATGATTATCTCTGTAGATGAGGTTAAGAGGATTAAAGAGATAGTATCCGAGGTTAAGGCTGAACTCGATGCAGATGGAATCAGTTATGACAAGGATATTGAGTTGGGCATAATGATTGAAACACCTGCGGCTGTAATGATTGCAGAAGAATTGGCGAAGGAGGTTGATTTCTTCTCTGTTGGAACTAATGACCTGACCCAATATACACTTGCAATAGACCGTCAGAATCAGAGCCTTGATGATTTCTATGATGCTCATCATCCTGGACTTCTTAGGATGCTTAAGATGATTGTTGATGGTGCACACAAAGGCGGTGCATGGGCTGGAATATGTGGTGAGCTAGGTTCTGACTTATCCCTTACTAAGGAGTTTCTGGCTATGGGTTACGATGAACTGTCTGTTTCGCCAGGAAGAATTCTTCCTCTTAGACAGGTTGTACTTGAGACGAATGTAGGCGAATATAAAAAAGAAAAAGGGTATATTTAGAAGTTGGAGATGATTTCTATGCTTTCTGAAGAGAGAAAAGCAATTATACTTAAAATAATCAATGAAGAAAAAAGCGTAACAGTTAAAAAACTAAAGGAGACCTTGGATTTCTCTGAATCTACTATAAGAAGAACAATAACAGAACTGGATAAGGAAGGTTTAATTGTAAGAGTATATGGAGGCGCCATGTCTCTGGAGAATGAAAGCCTTATTGAAGAGCAGTCTGTTGAAGATAAAGAGATTCTTAATGTAGAGGAAAAACACAGAATAGGGCGATATGCAGCTTCACTTATCAAAGCAGGAGATTGTGTATTCCTTGATGCGGGAACGACGACAAAATGTATGATTGACTATATTGACGAGAAGGATGTACTCTATGTCACCAATGGAATAGTTCATGCTAAGGAATTAGTGAAGAGAGGAATGAAGGTTATTCTAATAGGTGGCGAGTTAAAAGAAAACACAGAAGCTTTGATAGGAGCTGATGCTATATTACATGTCCAGAAATATCATTTTACAAAAGGTTTCTTTGGAACAAATGGTATTAATCCCAAGATAGGATTTTCGACACCAGATGTTAGAGAGGCTGCCGTAAAGAGGGTGGCAATTGGGAATACAATGAAAGGACATAGATATATCCTGTCTGACCACGATAAATTTGGCAAAAGCTGTGCTGTTACATTTTCTGAATTCGAAGGAACTGTACTAATAACAGACAAATGTTCAGATAGAATCTATTATGATGTAACAGATGTAAAAATAGTAGATTAATATGGGAAACGTCTAATTAAGAACTGGGGCTTAATGCCCTGGTTCTATTTATTATGTTGACAGGGGGACTTTTGTCTTATTAAAACATGTTTGGGGCTAGGCTTCTTGAAAAATCAACAAACATCTAGTATAATATCTGATATGAATATCCAATATGCGCCGACAAACGGCGCATATTTTGAAGGTTGCAGTTAGTTATAACTAACCCTATATTACAACATTTTTCTTGTCCCAAGGAGGTGATACAGAAAATGCAAACAGTTATAATTGGTTTATTAATTCCATTTGCAGGAACAGCACTTGGAGCAGCATGTGTGTTTTTCCTGAGAAAAGATTTAAATAATAATATCCAAAGAGCACTAACGGGTTTTGCTGCAGGCGTTATGGTGGCTGCATCAATATGGAGTCTAATTGTCCCAGCAATTGAGCAATCAGAAGATAAAGGAAGACTTGCGTTTTTGCCAGCATTTATTGGGTTTTGGTTAGGAATTCTATTTTTGCTGGTTCTAGATCATGTTGTGCCACATTTGCATAGAAGAATCAATCAGGTTGAAGGTCCTAAGAGCCATCTTACAAGAACTGCCATGATGGTCCTTGCTGTAACTCTTCATAATATTCCTGAAGGCATGGCGGTAGGTGTTGTATATGCAGGGCTTGTAAGTGGTTCAAGTGGTATTACTGCAGGTGGAGCCCTTGCTCTTGCCATTGGTATAGCAATACAGAATTTTCCAGAAGGAGCAATTATATCAATGCCATTGTATGCAGAGGGCAAAAGCAAACCCAAATCATTTTGGCTGGGGATGATGTCAGGAGCAGTTGAGCCTGTTTTTGGTGGATTAACTGTTCTTGTTGCAGGAGTCGTTGTACCAACTATGCCATATCTTCTTTCATTTGCGGCAGGTGCAATGCTATATGTTGTTGTGGAAGAATTAATACCAGAGATGTCTGTAGGCGAGCATTCCAACGTGGGAGTATTAACCTTTGCAGTGGGCTTTAGTTTGATGATGGCACTGGATGTGGCACTAGGGTAATGTTGAGAAAAATGGATTATTAAATTTGTAATCCATGGATTACAGTACTTGCAAAAAAGTAACAGAATTTGTTGATTAGGAGAAAGAAATTGGAGAAATATCATATTGAAAAGAATACTGTACAAGAGACATTGATAATACCGCTTTATGGTAGGAAGGTTTGCTCCGAGAGATTTCCGAATCTTTTTAAGGATGAAGAGGCAGAGAGAATCTGCAATATGCTGGACTATGACTTCGCTGAAAAAGGAAAGAAGATGGAGTATGGAGCAGGGCTTTTTGGTGCGCTAGAGGTTGCCCAACGTCAATACGACATAGCCTGTGAGGTTAAGGATTATCTAAAGCAGCATCCTAAGGCAAGCGTTGTCAATATGGGCTGCGGACTTGATGATACATTTAGGAAATGTGATAACAATACCTGCAAAGGATATAACATTGATATGCCTGATGTAATTAAGGTACGTAATGAACTACTTCCTGCTACTGACAGAGAGAAGAACTTAGGATTTAATCTTAATGACGATAGGTGGATGGATGAAATCGACGGCTCGAATGGTGCAATCTTTTTTGCAACAGGAGTTTTCTATTACTTTACAACGGAAGATGTAAAAACCTTATTCTGTAAGCTGGCCGCAAAATTTCCTAAAGCAGTACTTGTGTTTGATGCGTGTAATCAGAAGGGTGCTAAAATGATGACTAAGACTTGGCTTAAAGAAGCTGGGATTAAGGATGTTAAGGCGTATTTCTCCATAGAGAGTCATCTAGAACTAGCGGATTGGAGTAGTGATTTTGTAAATGTGTCAGCAAAAAGCTATATGCGAGGGTATAGGGACATTTATAGCGAGGTAGGATTTCTTCATAAGCTTATGATTAAGCTATGCGATAGCTTTGTTAAGATGATTATTGTTAAGATAGAGTTTTAAAATTGAGGCTATATAGAAATATGTAAGGAGGATAGGAACATGGGATTTTTTTTGAAATTTATTAATCAGACCAGAAAGCCTAATGGTTTTCTTGGGAAAATGATGGTAAATGGAATGAATAAAGGAGGACATGTCAAATTAGCTGACTGGGGGATGAAGCATCTTAAGTCGTATGTTCCAGAAGAAATAATTGAAATTGGATGTGGCGGTGGAAGAAATGCAGGAGAGCTCTTAAGGAGATATCCTAATTCAAGAGTGACAGCGATAGATTATTCCGAAGTGTCTGTGGAAAAAGCATCAAAGTATAATAGGAAGCTTATAAAAAAGGGGAAATGCGTGATTCAACAAGGGGATGTATCTAACTTAGATCTACCTGAAGGAAAATTTGATTTAGCTACAGCATTTGAAACAATATATTTTTGGCCTGGCCTGGAGAAATGCTTTACACAAGTGGCAAGGGTTCTTAAACCGGGAGGTGTGTTCATGGTTGTTAATGAATCAGATGGCACTGATGAAGAAGGGATTAAGTATGAAATGATGATTGAAGGAATGAAGTGCTATACAGCAGAAGAAATTAAGTCAGCAATGAAAAAGGCTGGCTTCTCAAAGGTTAAATCGGTACATCACAAGAGTAAGCCATGGATTACGGTACTTGCGAAAAAATAAAGGAATAAAGTTTTATACGGTAACTTGAAATAGTTACAATCATCTAGTATAATGTTAGCGATGACTAACTTACGAAGCACCCGCAGAGGGTGCTTTCACTTAAACGTATAGTTAGCAATAACTAACCAAGTGATAGGAGGGTTTATTATGAAACTAAAAGGAATTGGATTATTTGCACTAGGAACACTATTTGGATTGGAGGGAATTAAGCTTCTTTCATCTAGAGAGGCTAAGAAGGTCTATGCACATTGTACCGCGGGAGTATTAAGGGCTAAGGACGATGTACTTGACCAGGTTACTGTTCTTCAGGAGAATTGTAGCGATATATACGAGGAAGCTAAGGCAATTAATGCAGAGAAAGAGAAGAACAGAGAGTCAGAAGAGGTTAGAGGGACCAAGACAAATACCAAGAGGAAAACCAGCAAAAACAAGAAGGATGCTGATTAATGAGATACATAGTAAAGCACGAAATCAAGGGAAGAATAAGGGTCCATTTTCTTATGAAGAAAATGAGCTTTGAAGAGGCGGATACCTTAGAATATTATCTTATTAATTTTGACGAGATTACAAAAGTCAAAGTATATGAGAGAACAGCAGATGCAACTATATTCTTCGACTGTGATCAAGACAGAATTGGAGAGATACTTAGTAATTTCTCTTTTGAAAATGCGACAGTACCTAAGTCGGTGCTTGAAAGCTCAAGTAGAGAAGCGTCTGCAGAATATTTTGACAAAATAGTTACCAATGTTTTGGTTCACTATGCAATGCGTCTGGTGATTCCTTTTTCAATTAGAGGAATTATTGCTTCGTTGAAAGCAATCAAGTATATATGGCGTGGCCTTAAGTCCATCAAGGGAAAGCATTTAAAAGTTGAACTTCTCGATGCGATTGCAATTACTGCGGCTGTTATTATGGGAGACTATAATACTGCATCAAGCGTAATGTTCCTTCTTGGTGTTGGGGAAACTCTTGAGGATTGGACCCATAAGCGTTCTGTAGATGACCTGGCAAGACAGATGGCTCTGAACGTAGACCAGGTTTGGCTTGTAACAGGTGACAGCGAGGTTTTGACTGATTCATCAGCGATTGTGGAGGGTGATAAGGTTGTTGTTCGTATGGGCAATATAATTCCTTTTGACGGAGAAGTTATATCAGGCGATTCAATGGTTAACCAGGCGTCAATGACAGGTGAATCTGTGGCTGTACAGAAAAGTACTGGAATGAGTGTATTTGCTGGAACAGTTGTTGAAGAAGGTGAAATAGTAATTAAGGTTACTAAGACCGAAGGCTACGGAAGATTTGATAAGATTGTTAAGATGATTGAAGAGTCGGAGAAGATGAAATCTGAGCAGGAGAGCAAAGCAGAAAGAATGGCAGATAAGCTCGTGCCTTATACTCTTCTCGGTGCAGGTTTGACTTATGCATTTAGTCAAAACATTACGAAGGCCATATCGGTTCTAATGGTTGATTATTCATGTGCTTTGAAAATGGCTATGCCTATATCGGTTTTGTCTGCTATAAGAGAAGCGGCGAAGTATGACATTACTGTTAAAGGTGGAAGGTTTTTAGAAGCTGTTGCCGACGCAGATACTATAGTTTTTGATAAGACAGGAACACTCACTAAGGCTAAGCCCACTGTTTGGAAAGTTGTTTCCTTTTGCGATGAGCCTGAAGAAGAGCTTCTTCGACAGGCTGCATGTTTAGAAGAGCATTTTCCACATTCAGTTGCTAAGGCTGTAGTGGATGCTGCAGAAAGACAAGGACTTCGTCACGATGAACTTCATACTGATGTTGAGTATATAGTAGCACATGGAATTGCTTCTACAATTAATGATGAGAAAGCAGTAATAGGAAGCTATCATTTTGTGTTCGAGGATGAAGGCGTCAAGCTTCCAAGGGGTAAGAAGAAGCTTTTTGATTCTCTGTCGGATGAATACTCACATCTATATTTTGCCAAGAACGGAAGGCTGTGTGCGTGTATTCTGATTGAAGACCCTATGAGGAAAGAAGTAAATGTTGTTGTAGATAAGCTTCGTAGTCAGGGCTTTAAGCATATTGTTATGATGACGGGAGACAGTGAAAGAACTGCATCGAAGATTGCGACTGAGGCAGGAATAGATGAGTATTATGCCGAGGTACTTCCTGAGGACAAGGCGAGCTATATTGAAGATGCTAAGAATGAGGGGAGAAATGTAATTATGGTAGGAGATGGTATTAACGATTCGCCAGCACTTTCTGCCGCTGATGTAGGTATTGCCATAAGTGATGGTGCAGAGATTGCAAGACAAATATCTGATATTACCATAAGTTCATCCGACCTGTGGAGTATAGTGACTTTGCGAGAACTTAGCGTTAAGCTAATGCAACGAATAAGGTTTAATCATAGAACTATTGTTGGGTTTAATACAGGGCTTATCATTCTTGGAGTGGCTGGAATCTTATCTCCATCTGCATCTGCAATGCTTCATAATGGCTCAACTATTGCCCTTGGACTTAAGAGTATGACAAGTCTATTGCCTGATGAAGATAAGTCGAACAATATGTAAAATGTGTAAGGAGAACGAAATAGTATGTACAAGACAACGCTTGAAATTGACGATATGATGTGCACTATGTGTGAGGTGCATGTTAATGATTTAATAAGGAATAAGATTCCTGGTGCAAAGAAAATCAAAAGCTCTTATAAGAAGGGAGAGAGCACCTTTATGTCAGAAGAAGAGCCTGACGAAAAAATGCTTAAGGAATCATTTTCAGAGATTGGATATGAAATAAAGTCCATGCAGACGGAAACTGTAGAGAAGAAAGGATTGTTTGGATAGGAGAGATTAATTATGAAAGCAGATTATAAGAACTGGATGCCAAAGGGAATGGTGCTTGGAACCGGATTTGCGGGTGTCATAACGCTAGTATTATATTTTATATCTAAGAATCTTAAAGTTGTGAAAGAAGGAAGGGTTAAGAAGATTATTTCTGTTGTATTATTAGTTCTTTCATTAGTGTTATTACCTGTAACAATATGGATGATTTATTTGTATAGATCATTTTCATATAACGGTAAGCGCCAGCTGTCAAAACAGGTTATTGATGGAATTGCTGATTATGTTGATATGCCTGATGGTGGCAAAGGCCTTGATGTTGGCTGCGGAAGTGGAGCCCTTACAATTGCATGTGCAAAAAGAAATCCTTCAGCAGAAATGATTGGAATTGACAGGTGGGGTAAGGAATACGCTTCTTTTAGTAAAGAGCTTTGTGAGAGCAATTCCAAGGCAGAAGGAGTTAGCAATACATCCTTTGAAAAGGGTGATGCTCTAAGATTACCTTATGAGGACGAAACATTTGATGCCGTAACAAGTAATTATGTATATCACAATATTCCTAGCAGAGATAGACAAAGGATTATTCTTGAAACACTTCGTACACTTAAGAAGGGTGGAACATTTGCCATCCACGATATTATGTCTAAGACTAGATTCGGTGACATGGAAGCCTTTGCAGAGAAACTACGTAAGATGGGATATGCTGATGTGAAGCTTATTGATACGACTGACGGTATGTTTATGAGTAGAGGTGAGGCATTCTTTATGGAACTTTCTGGTTCTAAATTACTAGTTGGAAGGAAATAGTCTTAAGGTGTAGCTTATAAAAAATAAATCGAAAATGTCGCATTATAGAATTTAAATGTGTATATATAAATGTAAGACAAGTTACACATTATAGTGTATAATAGTGTAAAGGCTAATCAAGGAGGTAATTACTATGAAAGATGAATTATTTAAGGGATTAACAGAGGAGCAAATTAAGAAGCTTGATACGTGCAAGACTCCTGAGGAAATACTTTCACTTGCTAAGGCAGAAGGAGTTGAGCTTAGTGATGAGCAGCTTGAAGCAGTTTCAGGTGGCTGCAAGGGCGGCGGATCAAAGAAAGGTTGTAGAAAATGTGATTCAAAAGATATTACAATTACTTACGTTGAACATGGACATAACAAAAGAGTTCATGTATTTTATACATGTAATAAATGTGGTCACAAGGATGACGATTATGGTTGGGAAGACCAGTGGGATTTATAATTTCTGATAAGACTGCCAAATGGGCTTATAGTCCATTTGGCAATTTTTTTGTGTTTCAGAAAGGTTACAACATGGATAATATGATCGTTCCCACCAAAGTTAGACATATATTACTTGTTACAAATGCGGGTGCATATCCTACAGTAAAAATAGTGCTATTTGTTTTTTCTGTTAATGAGTTAAGAGCAGTTGTTGATGTGGCACATCCACATATTCCGCCGTATAAGTCTGCAGCTGAAAGCTTCAGAATAAAGAAACCGAAAGCAACAGCAAGGGCAGCAGGTACGAAAACAGAAAGAATACCAGCTATTACAATATAGATGTTATCGAAATTAAGTATTCCATCAAGACTTAAAGGACGTTCTAAGGCTGTAGCGGCGATGAATAGATTTAGTCCTAAGCTTTTCAGCATCCATCTGGCACCACCTGACATTTGCCCAGCAATTGGAAATGCTTCAAAGGAACATCCAATAATCATTCCAATAATAAGGGAACAGCATGATGTTCCAAGAGAAAATCCAAGTCCTGGTATTTTGATTAAACCAAGAGCTATTGCCAAAGCAATAGATAGTAGCAGTACTGGTAAATCTGAATCCTCTCCGATTGTTTTGATAAAACCTATATTTTCAATACATTCTTCAATGGATTTGGTTTTACCAGTTACTGTTAAGACGTCTTCTTCTATAAACTCACCAGGCATACTTATTTTACGACCGTTTCTTCTAACGCGGTTAACGATAATACCGTAATCTGCGAATTTGTCTAAGAGATTATCAACTTTATTAGCAGCGATAACAACATCTACCTTGGTAATCTCAAGGTCAAGGTGTTTCTCATCAGTTACTTCAGTAAGCCCATTTTTGTTGAATCTGTCAATGTCCTTAATTCGTCCTGCTACAATAATAATGTCTGAGTATTGAACAGTAAGCTCTGGATTAACGCCAATTGTTTTATCATGACGATACACTTCTTCAATATGAAGGCGACCTTTATATTCTAAGGTCAATTCGCTTATTGTCTTATTAATATATGATGAAGATGCATCAATGCGATAGGCTCTGATTTGTACATTAACCTTAAGAGCTTCCGCTGCCTTTGATTTACCACCTTTTAGCGTAGAACCAATTTTTTCGGCTACAGACTTTGTTAAGTGCACCTTAGTAATAGCAGGGGCTCCTTCCTGAACAAATGTAATAAGTCCTATGGTTGCTAATATATAAGTAATGGCGTATGCAACAACATCGCTTTCGCCATTTAGAATTGTAGATTGTGTCTGAGAGCCAGCAAGAAATCCGCTTGCTTTAGCTGGAGAAAATCCAAAAATCTTGCATAGTGCAAATGCACATCCCAGGACGCAGGCGCAATAGAATAGTGAAAGCCCAACTAATTTCAGACTTGAGGAAATGCCTGAAGCTTTAACTGAGTTCTTAAAGACAGGTCCAGCTTCATACCCAAGAACAAATGTAAATAAAGCAAAGAATAGATTTTTCATTACAGCAACGCTGTCTCCAGCAAAGTGTCCACCGTTACTTGTAATAATAATGTTCATTATAATTGCAGCGTATAAAGTGCCTAGCGTCGCATTATTAGGGAATTTGCCCAGGTTAATCTTGCCAAATAGATATCCTAATCCCAAGCATAATAAGATAACGAATAAAGGGTTGTCTACAAGAAATTGAATCATATTATTCTCCTACATTTTAGATAATCAAGTTTCTTTAGAATTATAAATTATGTAATTGATATTTGCAAATACTGTGTAGTGTGGGGTAAAATAAAAAAGGATTAAATATTTGCGGAAAATGTCGCATTTTAGAATAAAGATGTGTATATGTAGATGAAAGATTAATAACACCTGAGGGTGTGAGATAATAGAAAGGTTAATTTAAGGAGGTACTTACTATGAGAAAAGAATTATTAAAGGGATTAACAGAAGAGCAAATTAAGAAGGTTCATGAGTGTAAGAATGCAGATGAGATACTTGCTCTAGCTAAAGCAGAGGGAGTACAACTTACTGATGAACAGCTTAGTGCAATATCTGGCGGAGCTTGTTTGTTGAATTCAGAAAAGTGTGCACAATGTGGTGGAAAACCTGGCGCTGGTGGTTATGATAAGAAGAAAAAGATGTACTATAATTGGTGTCGAAGCTGTAGCTATCAGTGGTATGAGGATGGCACACCTAAACTCGATTAAGGTTTATCTATAAAGCTAATTAATCTAAGGGGGTAATTACTATGAGAGAAGAATTATTAAAGGGATTAACAGAAGAGCAAATCAAGAAGATTGATAATTGCAAGAGCACAAAAGAATTACTTGACCTTGCTAAGGCAGAGGGAGTTGAGCTTAGCGATGAGCAGCTTGAAGCTGTATCAGGTGGTGGCTGTTTTACAAGGAAAGCACCCACTGTAAAATGTCCTACTTGTGGCGAAAAGAATTGTGAGAAGTATGAGAAATCAGGTGGTTATTACAAATGGAGATGTAATTCTTGTGGCGCTGAATGGCAATTCAAGGATGAATGATAAGCACCTTTAAGAAGTCTAAATCGAATGTGAGATATGTTGATAAGGGGACGGTGACATAATCACCGTCCCCTTGTCAACTTTGCTTATTTTTGTGTATAATTATTAGATATGACAGAGAATAAAGAACAAGAAAAGAAAGTTGAATATCTTGAATTAATATATGACCTGATATTCGTATATATTGTAGGCCGTAATAATTCAATACTGCACCATGTTGAAGGCGGGTTCTTTACACTTGAATCCTTTCTGCTATACATATTCTGTACCCTGGCAGTAATACAGATATGGAGCTTTAGTAGTGTATATATTAATCTCCATGGAAGGAATAGTGTAAGAGACCATATATTCCTTTTTATCAATATGTATCTATTGTATCATATGGCCAACGGAATAACTTCTGATTGGAGAGGAAGCATATACGAATTCAGTATTGCCTGGGCGCTGATTCTAATTAATATTGCAGTTCAGTATTTCTTAGAGATTAGGAATCAGAAGGACATGCCTGGTGCTAATATTGTGTTAAAGCAGCAAGGATTTATTATATTAGGAGAAGTTGTCCTAATATTAGTACATATATTAGTGTACTACCTAACAGGTGTATCAATTGCTTATGTGCCAGTGCTGTTTGGAATTATTATATCCTTTGTTACAGGAAGCATATATACAATGTTCCCTGTGGATTTTCCTCACTTAAGCGAGCGTGCCATGCTTTATGTTGTTTTCACATTTGGTGAAATGATAATTGTAATAGCATCATATTTTGAGGGTGGATTTAATGTCAATACATTATTCTTCTCTATTGCAGGATTCCTAATAGTCGTAGGCTTGTTCCTAAGCTACGAGATGCTCTACAATAAGATTGTTGACAGGGAGATGACCACCAATGGACTTACATATATACTTGTGCATGTATTCTTGATATTGTCCCTTAACAATATATCTATTGCATTAGAATTCATGGCAGATGAGGGGGTTGATGTGCTTCCTAAGATTGTATTCCTTACGGTGTCAATTATTTTGTACTTTGTTTGTATATTTGCCTTGGGTATATATTCTAAGAAGAAATGCGCATTTAATACTAGGTTTATCTTAGGTGTTGCGGCGCTAACATTAGCATTTGCCATATTGATGATAGTGCTTCGAGAATATATGTATGTTAATATCATAATAACTGCGTTATATGTGGGAAGTGTATTCCTAATATTGTATAGAAGAAGTTCATTAGTAAAATGAAGGAGGAGATTACAATGAAAAAGTACATAGCAGAAGCTATAGGAACATGTGTCTTAGTGACACTTGGTTGTGGAACAGCAATGTTGGTAGGATGCGATAGTGCGTATGGTAGTGGATATATTCTTACAGCATTAGCATTCGGTCTTGTGATTGTGGGTATGGCTTATTCAATTGGTAACATCTCAGGCTGCCATATTAATCCAGCTGTATCACTGGGTGTGTTAATCAAAGGCGGAATATCAGCTAAAGAGTTTGTTGGATATGTAATATCACAGTGTATAGGTGCCTTGGCAGGCTCTGGACTATTAGCATTGATATTCTTTCTGGGGGATGTCAAGGATCAGACTGGTGGACTTGGCTCTAACGGCCTTGCTGGAGTTAATGACAATCCATGGGCAGGTCTTATTGTTGAGATTGTATTAACATTTATTTTCGTTCTTACAATTCTTGGTGTTACATCAGAGAAGTTCAAGCACGGAAGCTTCGCAGGCTTAATAATTGGTCTTACACTTACATTAGTTCATATATTCGGTATTGGACTAACAGGAACATCAGTTAACCCTGCAAGGTCACTTGGTCCTGCAGTAGTATCTGCTATTATGGGTAATATCGATGGCATGATGTCACTGTGGGTATTTATCCTTGGACCTTTCATTGGTTCAGTACTTGCAGCATTTACATATAAGGGACTTGAGAAGGCGAATTAGTTACTAGAATATGGGGGAGCATTTATGAAGAGAATAACGAGAATAATTGTAGCTTTTGGGTTGTCAGTTGTGTTAGCTCTATCATTGATATCACCTTGCATAAATACCACAGCATCGGCTGAAGAGAATTTGCCAGCCCAGTTTGATCAGAGAAGCCTGGGGATTGTTACTCCTGTGAAAATGCAAAATCCATGGGGGACATGCTGGGCATTTGCCGCAGCATCTGCAATGGAGACAAGTATATTATCACTGCTTGGGTTAACATATAATGACACAGTTGTAGATGGAACCCAGGGAAAAGAGGGCGCAGGATTAGATCTTTCTGAGAAGCATTTGACATGGTTTTCGTTTAAGACAATTACAGCAAATGAGGATGATAAACAAATTGGAGAAGGTATATCAGTAATTGGAGAAGAGGAGGATTATACCAACTTATATAATACAGGGGCTGATAATCGATTCTTTTCTACATTACTTGCATCTGGTGTAGGGCCTATTTATGAATACTATTTTCCATATAAAGGAAGACAAGGTTTTACCAAGTATGAGTACTATCTTAATAATCGTGATGAGTGTATTGAATCGGAACGACAGAGCTTAGAGAAGGAAATGGGAGGACTGACTGTTGAGGATTTTATTGAGAAGCTTCGTAGTGAGGGGAAACTTAGTTCACTTGTAGAGGCAGCAAAGAATAACGGATGGATTGATCCTAGTGTAACTGTAGACACTATTACAGCTCAAATTCTTCTTGAAGGTATAACAGATAAGGAATATAAGGGGTATGAAAATAGCGATGAATACTCTGACAAGGATGATTGGACAATTGATGAAATTGGAGAAGATGGATATCCTAATCGGTTTAGAACTAGTGGCTTTTCATTAAAGGATGGTAATGTGCTCCCTCAACTTGCTAATCGTGATGATAATAGACATTGGACTGGAATAAATGAAGAAGGAACAATTGCACTGAAGAAGGAGCTTCTTAATGGTCATGGAGTTCTTGCTCATTTTGAAGCTGATACATCAAGACCAGGACAGATTGCATCGAATAATTATTTGAATTTAGATACATGGGCACACTATACTTATGAAGATAAGGGTAGTAATCATGTTATTTCTATAGTTGGATGGGATGATAATTATTCTAAGGATAACTTCAACGAAGGGCATAGACCTCCGGGGGATGGAGCGTGGATTGCTAAGAATAGCTGGGGCTCCGAGACAGATTATGTCATTAATGAGGATGGAAGACCAATTGGCAATGGAGAATGGGGCGTATTAGATGAAAATGGAAAACACACTGGGTATTTCTATATTTCCTACTATGATAAGTCCTTATTAGATGCAGAATCTATAGTTCTATCTAATAGTCTTGAAAGAGATGACGGATTCTATGCAATGCAATATGATTACCTGACATCTGATTACAAATACGATGTTATCAGGACCAAGGAGCTTAAGACTGCTAATATATTTACATTTGAGGATGGTCTTGATGCGGAGATTCAGTCAGTTTCTACTAAGACTGCAAATGAGAATGCACATGTTAAGTTCCAGATATATCTGTTAGATAAGGATAGTACAGATCCTACTGATGGTACACTCGTAAAGGAGCTAAGTGAAGACTTTGAATACAAGGGATATCATCGAGTGGATTTAGATGAGCCTATCTATATTACTTACGGACAACGGCTGGCTGTAGTTGCAACTGAAACTAATACAGATAAAGAAGGCAATAATGTATATGAGATGTCTGTAAATGCTATGAATGACTACGATAGTGCCATTAAAGAAGGAATTAAATTCTATGGAAAATCAGTTGTAAATCCTGGGGAAAGCTTTATCTATACAGATGGCAAGTGGCAGGATTGGTCAGATATAAAATACGACTTCACTAAAGAGGAATTACCTGATGATGTGGATGATATGGAAGTAGATAATTTCAGTGTTAAGGTCTTCCTTGTATCTGCTACATTATTTGATGATAATACCACAGTTCAAGACAGTAATAGCACTACTGGAGAAACAGTTAAAGTTAAGCCACCAAAGACAGGGGATGTACTGTATACGGTTATAGATAGAATACTGGAGTTGAGATATATATCGATGGAATTCAATTAGACTAAAAGAAACAGGTGAAGAAAAGTAGAATGAATATATACGTTGATTTTGATGACTGTCTGTGTGAGACGGCTCATTACTTTACTAATCTTGTATGGGAAATGTTTGGTAAAAAGGTAGCTTATGAGGATGTGTATTGTTTTAATATGCAAGAGTCGTTTGATTTAAGTGATGATGAGTATAAGAGGATGATGCATAAAGGTCATGAGGATGAAGAACTGTTGTCCTTAGAAGTGACTCCTGGGGCAGTTGGAGTTATTAATGAATGGATTGATAAAGGCCATAATGTGTATGTTATAACAGGTCGTGCTTACAGCCATTATGAGGCTTCAAGGCAGTGGCTTGATAAGAATGGATTCGAGAGAACGAAGCTATATTGCCTTAATAAATATGGTAGAGAAGGTCTCTTTAAGAATAGTGAATATAGTCTGGAGATAGAAGACTATAAGAAGATGCATTTTGATATTGCAATAGAGGATTCACCATTTGCTTTCAAGTTCTTCGACCATTTGCCGAAGCTTAAGGTTATGGTGTATAATCGACCGTGGAATCAAGACTATGAGTTGCCTAATAATAATTATTACAGGTGTTCTGATTGGTCTATGATAAATAAGCTTGTAGATTAGGGGAGTAAATATTTACTAGATAATATGGACAAGAAAATATTAATTCTAAACAATTTAAAGCTATTCTTCTTCGCAGCACTTCTTGGTGCTGTAACTGGAGTTATAATATGGGCATTCCTTCGTGCTGTAGGTCTATGTACGAATCTTCTCTGGGATACATTGCCAGGAATTATTGATTTCAAAGGATATACAATTATAGTCTGCGCTATAGGTGGACTTCTAATTGGCATTTTCAGGAAATTCTTCGGCGATTATCCTGAAGAGCTATCGACTGTTATGGGCAAGGTTAAGAAGGAAGGACATTATGACTACTCTAATATGCTTGTAATACTAATTGCAGCATTTCTTCCATTAGTTTTTGCTTCTAGTGTTGGTCCTGAAGCTGGACTGACAGGCGTAATTGTAGGACTTTGCTACTGGGTAGGAGATAATATTAAGTACGCGAAGACTCATGAGAAGATTTATTCACAGATTGGCGAAGCTGTAACACTTGGAGTGTTATTTCATGCGCCACTTTTTGGTATATTTGCTGTAGAAGAAGATGTGGATGAAGACGAAAAGGATATTAAGCTTCCCAAGGTTGCCAAACTGGTATTATATGGCGGAGCCATTGCAGGCGGATTTATTGTATTTCGTCTAATGTCTAATTTCTTCGGTAAAGCAGCAGAAGGCTTTCCGTCCTTCGATAGTATAAGTATTGAAGTATGGGATTATGTTGCAGCAATATTGTATGTCGCAATTGGCGTAGTAATGGCATATTTGTTCAAATACTCAGAACTTCTTGCAGAAAAAATAGCATCATTACTTCCTGCTGTGATATGTGAGACGATTTGTGGTATAGTATTAGGTGTTGTAATAACATTTGTCCCAATGGTGGCATTCTCAGGTGAGGACCAGATGGGAGAAATGGCTACCACATATATGGAATATACTCCGCTATTCTTGATTGGAATTGCGCTTCTTAAGATTGTAATGACTACTATATGTATCAAGATGGGGCTTAAGGGGGGACATTTCTTCCCGCTGATATTTGCATGCGTATGTATGGGATTTGCAGTCGCAATGCTAATATTCGGACAAGATATTAATCATCTTGTGTTTGCCGCTGGAACTGTTACGGCAGCCTGCCTTGGGGCACAGATGAAGAAACCACTTGCAGTTACAATGCTGCTGTTATTGGTATTTCCAATTAAAATGATTATTGTAGGATTTATTGCTTCAGCCATTGCGGCTAGATTAGGAGGAAAGAAGGAAAGCAAATGATTACGTTTTTTGTTTCGTTAGGAATACTAATACTTGGATATTTTACGTATGGACGATTAACTGAGAAAGTATTTGGACCTGATGATAGAAAGACACCTGCAGTTGAAATAAATGATGGAGTGGATCATACACCAATTAAGACATGGAAGGCTATATTAATACAGCTTCTCAATATTGCTGGTACGGGTCCTATTTTTGGTGCACTTATGGGAGCCTGTTTTGGTCCGGTAGTATTCCTGTGGATTGTGTTTGGCTCAATTCTTGGAGGAGCTGTTCACGATTATATGACGGGAATGATATCCGAACGTAATGATGGTGCATCAATAGCACAGCTTGCAGGTATATTCTTAGGAAAGCCTGCTTTATATATTATGAGAATCTTCTCTGTGGTGCTACTTGTTCTTACTGGAACAGTATTCGTCACATCACCAGCAGGCCTTATTGCAAGCCTGACACCTGAATCTCTTGGTGAAGTGTTCTGGATTGTTGTAATACTATTGTATTATGTGGCAGCCACATTACTTCCTATTGACAAGATTATTGGTAGATTTTATCCGATATTTGGAGTTGTTCTAATAGTTATGGCTGTAAGTATTGCTGGTGGAATGATATTTTCTACTAATTATTCCCTGCCAGAATTATCATTTACGAATATGCATCCTAAGAGATTACCTATATGGCCATATATGTTCATTACTGTAGCTTGTGGTGCTATATCAGGATTTCATGCTACACAGTCTCCTATGATGGCGAAATGTATCACTTCAGAGAAGGAAGGAAGAAAAGTATTCTATGGGGCAATGCTTATAGAATCAGTTATTGCTCTAATATGGGCAGCAGCAGGAGTAGCATTTTACGGAAGCACCCAGGCCTTATCTGATGGACTTGATGTATTAGGACAATCAGGAGTTGTATATCATATAAGTCACGAGATGCTAGGAAGAGTAGGTGGAATTCTCGCTATTGTGGGAGTTGTTATCTGTCCTATTACATCGGGAGATACAGCATTTCGTAGTGCAAGACTAATTCTTGCAGAGTGGACGAAGCTAGACCAGAAGAAGATTAAGAATAGACTACTTATAACTATTCCGTTGCTTGTAGTGGCCACTATACTTACACAGCTGGATTTCGATATCCTGTGGAGGTATTTCTCGTGGAGTAATCAGACCCTAGCAATGATTTCTCTATGGGTATGTTCAGCTTATCTTATTATGAAAAGTAAGCATAAGATATATAGCTTGATTACTGCGATTCCTGCAGCCTTTATGACAGCAGTAAGTATTACATATATCCTAATGGCTAAGGAAGGATTTCAGTTGTCTAGTTCGATTGCTTATCCTGTTGGAATAGCAGTTGCAGTTTTAATATTTGCTTTATATTGTGTTAATATGGGTAAGCATAAGACGGTTGGTCAGGTTAGTCAATAAGAGAGGAGGAAGAACCCTTTGAACAAAAATCAAAGAATAAAACCAATTCATTTTATTCCAATAAGCTTTATGGTGGTTATTATAGTAGGTGCAATACTTCTTACACTACCATTTTCCAGTGCTACATTTGAAGAGACTGATTTTGTCACAGCACTATTTACATCAACAACATCTGTATGTGTTACAGGGCTTGTAGTTGTAGATACCTTCGCTCATTGGAGTTTTGTTGGACAGATTATAATAATGCTATTAATCCAGATAGGAGGTCTTGGTGTTGTTACTGTAGGTGCCATAGTAATGTATTTTGCCAAGATGAAGTTCTCCTTAGGTAATATGATAATACTAGAAGATTCTCTTAATGTTGACAGGAAGAGAGAGGTCGGGACCTTCATATTCCGAGTTGTTAGAGGCGTATTCATAGTCGAAGGAATAGGAGCACTTATATATTGCACTGAATTAATTCCTCGGCTTGGATTTTTTGAAGGACTGTGGGCTTCGGTATTTCAATCTGTATCAGCATTCTGTAATGCGGGAATGGATGTTATTGGACCTAATAGTATGATTGATTTCAATAGTTCGCCTCTTCTTATGATAGTAACAATGGTTCTTATTGTATTAGGAGGAATTGGATTCGTAGTATGGATTGACGTACTTGATGCAGTGAAGGAGGGTATTCAGAAGCGCTTCACTATTCGCAATATAATTAGACGTCTCTCTGAACATACTAAGCTGGTAGTTGTATTAACACTTGCTTTAATTGTTGGTGGTGCAATTTGCTTCTTCATAGCTGAGTATAATAATTCTGGTACTATGGGAAATATGGATTTGGGAACGAAGATACTTAACAGCTTCTTTCAGTCTGTAACACTTCGTACTGCTGGATTCGTATCTGTACCACAGGATAAGCTTACAGAGGCATCATGTCTTATTGGATGTATTCTAATGTTCATCGGTGGTTCTCCTGTAGGTACGGCAGGTGGTGTTAAGACAGTTACAGCCTTCCTTGTAGTTATGAATGCAATATGTTATATCACAAGGAGAAATGAGAGCGTTATATACAAGAGAAAAGTTACATCAGACAGAATGCGTAAGGCTGCGGCAATAGTACTTGTTAATATATCAATTGCAATGGTTATGACAATACTTCTTCTGACAACAGGGGATATTAGTCTGACGGATGCTTCTTATGAGGTGTTTAGTGCCGTTGGAACGGTTGGAGTATCAAGAGGGCTTACGCCTAATCTTAGTGTTGTCGGAAGGTTAATCATTATATTATCAATGTTCCTTGGAAGAATTGGTCCTATTTCAATGGCTATATTCTTCACAAGCGGAAACGATGAATCAAGCAAGATTAGTCATGGTGAAGGTAATTTCTACGTAGGATAGGAGGATAAAATGGAGAAATCAATAGCAGTTTTAGGTTTAGGAAAATTTGGAAAAAGCTTGGCAAGAAATCTATATGAATTAGGAGCAGATGTGCTTGTAGCAGATGGTGATGATGCTGTAGTATCAGAGTTTACTGCATGTTCTACGGCGGCAATATGTGCTAATCTTACCAAGGAAGAAGAAGTATTAGCACTTAAGCTAGACCAGGTAGATATAGCCGTTGTTACAATGGGTAGTAATCTGGCAGCAAGTATATTATGTGTATCTGTTGCAAAAGAGAAGGGTGTACCTCTTGTAATTGCCAAATCAGAATCTAATCGAATGACATCAATACTTAAGAAGGTTGGTGCTGATAGGGTAATTAATCCGGAAGAAGAGGGTGGTGCTCGTTCTGCTAATATTCTTGTATCAAACTATTTTCATGATTGCTTTAAATTAGATGATAATCTCATGATGCTTGAGATGAGTCCTAAGGAGGAATGGATAGGCAAGAGCCTTGATGAGTTGAACCTAAGAAAGACAATGAATATTAATGTTATTGCCTTGAAAGAAAATGATAAATTGTGGAATTTTGTTGATCCAACCACAGTATTAGACGAGAATTGTCTTCTTCTTATTGCTGCAGAAGCCGCAACACTTAAGTATATTAGAGGAAACTAATAGTTTATATTTTTCTATAAACTATCTTAGAAGCGATTGTCAGTATTATTATGATATATAGACTTAAAAACATCACACCAGAACAATTAAATAACATTTCCAATATCATCGGCGAGGCCTTCGTTACCAACGAAATGTTCCGTAACTGGGGGTCAATAGAAGAAAGACATGATGATGTGATTACATATATGACCATATATGTAGATTATGTCTATCATGCAGGTGAGCTTTATTCTAATGAGGATATGACAGGCTTTATTGGGCTTGAGGATACTGCAAGGAAGCCTATTCTTCTGCGATTAAAGATGTTATTTAGAATGATAAGAAGGCTTCAGTTCTCAAGAATCAGAAGCCTTATGAATTTTGTTAAGCAGATTGATAAGGCGGACAATTTGTTTGTCAATAAAAGGCATATAGATACCCTTATGGTATGTGTTAAGAAGGACCACCAGGGCAAAGGAATTGCATCTGAACTTGTAAATTATGCTAAAAGAAAAGCAAAAATAAATGGAATACCACTTTTATTCCACACTGATATGCCATCATATGCAAAAATGTATGAACACCTTGGATGCAGGCTATATAACAAGGTAACTGCAGATAATGGCGTCACAAGGTATTGTTTGTGCTATAACACAGAAAAAAGGAGTTAATATGTGCCCAATTATAATACTAATGTATCATGGATATATTCGTAATAAAAAAAGTCTATGTAGACAGCTTGGTGTTGAGAACGCTGGAATTCGTGAAGAGGTAGAGAAGAATATATTAATCGAAGGTTATAAGAAGTGGGGGAAAGAGGTTGTTAATCATATCTATGGTTCATTTGCATTTGCCATACATAATGATGTGAGAAATGAGACTGTATGTGCAAGAGACCCATTCGGAATATGTTCCTTCTACTATTGGATAGGGAGTTCTGGTAAGCTGGTATATTCTATAGATGTTAGAGAAATAATTGATAATGAGGAATACGATAAGGAGTTGAACCCAAAAGCATTTCAATATTATACTATGCTCGGATATATGGCTGGTGAGGAGACGCTGTATAAGAACATATATAAACTGATGCCCGGACATATACTAATATATAAGAATAATAAGATAAAGAAAGAGAAGTATTTTGAATTACATTTTTCTCCGGAACACAATACATCAAAGGAAGAATGGGTCAGAAGAATAGATGATACATTTGACTCTATTTTGGCAGAAGACAAAGATAATATAGATTATGCAGGCTGTTATTCTCTCCTTTCTGGAGGAGTAGATTCTTCCTATTTACTTGCCAAATCAGGAATTAAGAAAGCGTATACTGTTGGATATGATATGAAGGACTACTCTGAATCGGATGATGCAAAGGAGACTGCAAGGGCATTAGGAGTACAACTTGAAGAAGAAGTTATTTCTATAGAGGATTATTTTGATAGTCTGTATGGATATATTAAGAAAATGGAATTTCCTACAACAGACCCATCAACTCCTGTTTTTGCATTAGGTATGAAACATTTATCCAAGGTGTCAGACTGGTGCTATTCAGGTGAAGGGGCTGATGAATTCTTCGCAGGGTATCATGTGTACAAGAGAAAAGAAGAGTGGAACAGCAGTGGTGCCCCTTTGTATGTGGGTTGTGATGGCGTTATGAGCGCTGAAGATGCAAGGGGATTTCTTGGTTTGGATAATACATTTTCGCTTGAGGAGTTGGTAGAAGATATATACGAGGGCACCAAAGGAATGGATGCACTATATATGATGCTTGGAGTGGATAGTAAGGTTTGGATTGAGGGCGACATATTGTTTGGAGCAGGAATATCTGCACGAAAGAATGGTGTTAATCTTGTTCTTCCTTACTTAGACAGAAGGTTTTTTGAGCTGAGCTCAAGGATTCCAGCTGAACTTAAGTTGAAGGATAATTGTGGGAAATATATTTTTAGGAAGACTGCAAGCAAATATCTGAATACCAATATAGCTTATAGAAAGAAAGTAGGCTTCAAAAATCCTGTCAGACAATGGATTAGGGATGAGAGATACCGAGACAAAGTAGAGGATGTGCTGTTTAGCGATAATTCGAAAGCACTATATAATCAGACAATGTTACAGAAGGCTTGGTCTAATTATCTTAATGGCTCGGATACCGATTTTAGAATAATCTATTCTAGCTATATGTTGCTTATATGGTATGAAAATGTTTTTTCTAGAAGGTAAAGGTATTGTTTGTGCTATAATGTAGGGAAAAGGAGTTAACATGTACCTAATTACAGCATATTTTGACGACAATACGAATAATAAACTGCAGAACATAATAGATGAGATTGCAACAGTAAGTGGCAATGATTTCATGATTAAGAACAATGTTGTCCCACATCTTACGATTAGTGCATTTGATGAAAAAAGCACTGATAAAGCGATAGAATTATTTGATAAGATAGAAGATAGATTGCACTATGATGAAATTCTAATTCCGTCAGTAGGTGTGTTCCTGCCGTATGTCATATATGCGCAGCCCACCAAGAATAAATATCTTACGGAGTTAAGTGACGATATATATGATGTCCTAAGAAATGGACATGATACAATAGTCAATCGATATTATATTCCACCAGATTGGATTCCACATATTACACTTGGTAAGAAACTTGGTAATGATCAGATGCAACAGGCATTTATGGTGGTGCAAGCCAGGTTTCAGCCTATGAATGCACGCATTACTTCCTTTGGACTATCCAAGCCTAATCCACTAACTAATCTTATAACATTTGGCAAATCCTTTGAAAAATGACAAAAGCTAGAAGTTAAAACCTCTTAAAAATAACAAAGATTTATGTTTTTATCCTTTTAAAAATGACAATATGATGATATAATATACGCATATTGGAGGTTTTCTATGCTTAAAAGAGATATATGGAATGATTTAATTGAATGGAAAGAATCCGAGCATCATCCCCTTGTCATCAGTGGTCTTAGACAAATTGGCAAGACATACATAGTAAAAAAATTCGGAAAAGAATACTATGATAATTGTGTGTACTTGGATTTGCGTGCGGATAAGTCATTATCTTCAGCCTTTGAAGGGGATTTTGATGTTGATAAGATGGTTATGTCCATATCTGCTATTGTTACAAGTGCTCATTTTGTTCCAGGGAAGACGCTTATAATAATGGATGAGATACAAGATTGTCCTAATGCCAGAAGCTCTCTCAAATACTGGGATATGGATGGGAGATATGATGTGATTGCCACAGGTAGCTTCTTGGGGGTAAAAGGGTTTAGAAAACCATATAATAGGGGGATACCTGTTGGATATGAGGAACGTCTTACAATGTATCCTTTATCCTTTAAAGAGTTTATTAATAATGTGGGGATGCAACCTGATGTTATAGATTATGTATGTAAATCAATTGACGAGAAATCAGTTATTGAGAAAGCAGTGCACGAAAGCTTTCGTTCATTATATTATCAATACTTAATTGTTGGTGGCATGCCAGAGGCTGTTAATGAATTCTTAGCGTCACACGATCTTAATGCTGTAAGGAAAACACAGCAGCAAATTCTTTATTCAATCCGAGATGATTTTGGGAGATATAAGAACAAGGCAGGCGAAGATGCAATTAATGAGGTACTTAAACTGCGAGCAGAGGCTTGTCTTGACTCCTTACCTGCACAGCTGTCTAAGGAGTACAAGAAGTTTCAGTATAGTTTAGTTAATGTAAGAGGGCATTCCCCTGAGAAAGCAGATGGATTACAGTATCTGGTAGACGTGGGACTTGTGATTAAGGCATATAATACATCGGAATTGTCATACCCACTTGAGGCTGTCAAGAAATCTTCTGAATTTAAAGTGTTTTTTGTTGATACTGGACTATTAGTATCACAATTGGGAGCTGATGTTCCGAAGAAGATTCTTGATGGAGATATTAGTGCTTACAAAGGTGCAATTGCGGAGAATATGATAGCTTCAGCATTTGCATCTAATAACATAAAACTTTATTACTATCATGCACCAAGTGGCTCGCCAGAATTGGATTTTTTGTTTGAAAAGGATGGAGAGACGAATATTGTTGAGTGCAAGTCAACCAATAATAGAGCGACTAGTATGAAGTATGTTATTAAAAATCAGAAGAAGTATGGAGTTCATCCTGCAATTAAATTCGCAGACACCAATATTGGAAAAGGTGAAGGCTTTACTACCTTGCCGTTATATGCAATAGGTTTTATTGAAGGGGACAGGGAAAGACATATCGTTGATGTTGTTGATGTTAGTAAATTGACTGTTCCTAAAGCCTAATCCACTAACTAATCTAAGGAGTTATAACTATGATACAAGACATTTATCCTAGCAAATTACATAATGAATATCACAATAATACAATAACAGAAGATGACTACCTTCTTATCTTCAATGATAAGGGGGAGACCTTAATTGGCGATGACTCATCAAAGTCCATATTCCCTCAGGGAAAGGATGTAGATAAGGGGGATTCTATCTACTTATTCTCTGTGGATGATAAGAGATACTTCCTGTACAATAATTGGGACATATCTTCGGAAGTTAACCTTGATAACTATTCTTATTATTCCATCAAAGATGTAAGAGATAAGGTGACTGGTGCTGACGTGTATGTAGCATTTACAGCATTCCATCTATGGAAATGGTATGTTGATAATCAGTTCTGTGGTAAATGTGGAGGTAAGCTTCACCTTCATGATAAAGAGCGCGCTCTTAAGTGTGACTCATGTGGTAATATGGTATTTCCAAGGATTAATCCAGCTGTAATTGTTGGTGTAACTAATGGTGATAAGATTCTTATAACTAAGTATAGAACAGGTTACGCACATAGCGCGTTAATTGCTGGCTTTACTGAGATAGGGGAGACTCTTGAAGAGACAGTAGCAAGAGAAGTAATGGAGGAAGCTGGAATTAAGGTTAAGAATATTAAGTATTATAAGTCGCAGCCATGGGGCATGGCCCAGGATATTCTTATGGGCTTCTACTGTGAAGTTGATGGTGATGATACAATTCATATGGATAAGAATGAACTTAGATATGCTGAGTGGGTTAATAGAGAAGATGTAGAGTTGCAGCCTAATAATCTAAGTCTTACCAACGAGATGATGCAGCTATTTAAGGAAGGTTAGGATTCGATGAAAGTATTAGTAAAGATTTGTGAACTAATTGAAAAATATATGGCCATAATTGTTCTTATTATTGCCATTGTATCCCTATTCTTCCCAGCATCAACAAGCTGGATTGATACAAAATGGATTAATTACCTTCTTGCTGTAATCATGTTCGGCATGGGGCTTACAATTAAGCCTAAGGATTTTGCTATAGTATTTACAAGGCCTAAGGAAGTAATAATAGGATGTCTGGCTCAATACATTATTATGCCACTATTAGCATTTCTATTAACTAAGATATTCAATCTTGACCCAGCCCTTGCTGCAGGTGTAGTACTGGTTGGAACATGTCCTGGTGGAACAGCGAGTAATGTTATTACGTTTTTATCGAAGGGAGATGTAGCACTTTCAGTTGGTATGACAACTATTAGTACACTTTTGTCGCCGCTCCTTACGCCAGCTATAACATATCTGCTTCTTAAATCTTCTGCAGATGTTGATGTTCTATCTATGATATTAAGCATTGCGCAGATAATACTTGTGCCGATTATATTAGGATTTATATTGAATAGATTATTTTCTAATTTCGCCGAGAAAGCAGTTAAGGTACTTCCCACAATATCTACAATTGGAATATGCCTTATTGTAGGTTCGGTGGTGTCACATAATTCTGAGAAGATATTAAGCACAGGATATATTGTTTTAATAGTTGTTATACTTCATAATCTGTTAGGCTATCTAAGTGGATTTGCTATTGGTAAGATATTTAAAATGCCTATTCCGAAAATCAAGGCTCTATCCATTGAGATTGGAATGCAAAACTCAGGACTTGCAAGTAGTCTTGCAACCACAGCATTCCCTAATCTAGCCATGGCTACGGTGCCAGGTGCAATATTCTCAGTATGGCATAACATATCTGGTGCAATTCTTGCGGCGATTTATCGAAGGTGGGGCGAAGATTTTTCTTGAAATACTTGCGTAAAAACTATATATTATTTATATGGGTAAAACTAGATTTAATAAGATTGTCAAGAAGGAAATTAGGTCCGTCATATTCATTATAATTGGCGCTATTATAGCGGCTTTTTCTGTTGCCTGCATATTGATTCCTAACGATGCCATTGATTATGGAACAGCAGGTATTGGAATTATAATTAGTCAGTTGACGGGATTTGATTTGGCACTATGCGTTTTTGCTGTATTCCTTCCCTTCTTGATTTTTTCGTATTTTGTATTAGGACTTGAATTTTTCTTGAAGGCGTTACTTGGCTCTACCGTGTATACAATTGGTATGCATTTATTTGAGAAGGTACCCTTTGAGCTTGACACAGAGCATTTTATAGCAGTGGCATTTGGTGGAGCAATTCTTGGAATAGGATTGTCTATAATTCTTAAGAATGGAGGATGTATAGACGGTTCTGAGATATTTGCCAATATCCTCCTAGACAGGATATATCGTAAGACGGGCAAAGAGTATAGCATGACGCTGATACTCGTTCTGTTCAATATAATTGTATATGCTTTTGTATTTGTATTTATTGATGAGGATAAGGCGCTACTTAGCTTGCTTGTATTTATCGTAGCTTCCTCTGTGATTAATAAATTCACTGACAGGTTCGAGGCGATTAAGCAGGTTACAATTATTACTAAGGACCCTGATGGCATCATTAATGACATTACTGAAATGCTTCATAAGACATGTACTGTTATTGAATCATCTGGTGCCATTGCAGGAGAGAATAAGACAGTAATATGTTATGTTAATTATTTTGAATTAGATAAGATTAAGTACATTATTGCGACACATGAGGGAAGTTTTAGTACAGTGTCGACAGTTGATGAGATTATAAAATAGCTTGAAACACATTAAGAAGATTTAAGGGGGGAAGAATCTATGTACAAGGCATTGTATGGGGGAGAAGTTAAGAGGAAAGTATTAATCGTTGATGATGAGGATATTAATAGAGAATTACTCGGTAATATGCTTACATGCGATTATGATATAGTTTATGCAGAAAATGGTCAGGAAGCTATTGACTGTATTAAGAATTCTGACGAGAAGATATCGCTTATTCTTCTTGACTTAATGATGCCTGTAATGGACGGGTTTGAATTCATTAAAGCATACAATGAAGATCAGGAATTATCATCTATTCCTGTTATCGTCATGACATCTGATACTGAGTCTGAGGCAGAGATTATTAAGGCAGGAGCCGTTGATTTTATCAAGAAGCCTTATAATATGCCTGAGGTTATTATTGCCAGATGTGAGAGAGTAATTGAATTATACGAGAAGCAGCAATTAATCGATTCTACTCAGATAGACGAATTAACAGGGCTTTATTCTAAGGAATATTTCTATGAGTACATAAGACAGATGCGTACATCTGGCTTCGTTGAGGAAGTCACAATGGATGCAATCTCTCTTGATATTGAACATTTCCATTTGATTAATGAGATATACGGTCACGAAGAGGGTGACTTCGTACTTAAGAAGATTGCTGATATTATTAGGAATCAGATTCAGGACAGAATAGGAATTGCATGTCGTGCTGAAGCTGATACATTCTACATCTATACTGACAGTATTTCTGATTATCAGGCGTTCTTAGATAACATTATGAAACAAATGGATGATATTGCATTTTCTTCTGCTAATATCAGACTAAGAATGGGTATTAATGAATCAATTGATGATGGTGAGACGCCACAGAGCATATTCGAGCACGCAAGGCTTGCATGTAACCTGATTCGTGGTGATTATGTTAATCAGATTGGATTCTATGATAGCAATCTTCACGATGAGCAGATATACAATGAGAAGCTTATAACAGATATTGATCAGGCTATCAGAGATAAGGATTTTGTAGTACATTTTCAGCCAAAATATTCTATCCAGCATGGTGAGCCAATGCTTACAAGTGCTGAGGCTCTTGTTAGATGGAATCATCCTAAGCTTGGCATGATTAGTCCAGGTAAGTTCATTCCATTATTCGAAAGCAACGGTCTTATTCAGAAGCTTGATGAATATGTATGGGAGACGGCAGCTTATCAGGTTAGCAGATGGAAGGATAAGTATGGCATAACAATTCCTGTATCCGTAAATGTATCTAGAATCGACATATATAATCCTGATTTAGAGGATACATTAGTAGGGATTGTTGAAAGGTATGGACTTAAGACGTCTGAATTATATCTTGAAATTACAGAATCAGCTTATTCTGATGATGCTGAGCTTCTTGTTAAGGTGGTTAACAGCTTAAGAGATAAGGGCTTCGAGATTGAGATGGATGATTTCGGAACAGGTTATTCATCCCTTAATATGCTTACAGCCATCCCTATTGATGCGCTTAAGATGGATATGAGCTTTGTAAGAAATATGTTAAAGGATGACACATCACTTAAGCTAGTTGAATTAATAATTGATATATCACGATTCTTAGATGTGCCGGTAATTGCTGAGGGTGTAGAAGAGCAGGAGCAGTTAGATACACTCAAGGAATTAGGCTGTGATATTATTCAAGGATACTACTTCTCTAAGCCAGTATCAGCTAAGGAGTTCGAAGAATTCATTAAGGCCTAGATTGTAGCAACAGGTATAAAAATAATTAGAAAGTCAGGATAGTGTTAGCATGAAGAAACAGGAGATGAGTGGGAAAATAGGAATATTGTCGACCTTTGCCTATGCCTTCGGTTGTGCAGTAGGTTGGGGTGCGTTTATGATGCCTTCTAATATCTTCCTGCCGGAGGCTGGACCACTTGGTTCGGTAGTTGGTATTGTACTTTCTGCTGTTATGATATTTGTCATTGGCAAATGTACATCATACATGGCTAAGAAATATCCTACTGAAGCAGGTATTCATGTCTATATATCCAAGTCTCTTGGAGCAGACCATGGATTCTTATCAGCATGGGCGATTCTCCTTGCTTATTTATCTATTATATGGGCTAACTCTACAGCTTTAGTTATCTTGGTGCGTGTTATATGGGGTGATGTGTTACAGTTCGGTTTTCATTATAGCATCCTTGGATATGATGTGTATTTTGGAGAGATACTTCTTACGGTAGGAGCACTTGTAGTATTCGCAATACTTACAATATTCGGCAAGAAATGGGCTAGAATATTCCATATTGTATTAGCGCTACTACATGTCGTATTCATAGTTGCAATATTTATAGGTGTACTAACAATGGGACACCCTGGTGAATTCATTCCATTTGCCAAGACAGATGTGTCTGATGGAGTAGAGATATTCAATATTGTAATGCTTGCACCATGGATGTATGTGGGCTTCGAAGCCTTTATGTATATGTTCAATTCAGGTGGCAGAAGCTCTAAGAATGTAGATAAGATAACTCTTATATCTGTTATTGTTATTGCGCTTGCTTATATTCTGCCGGTGCTTATTCCGGTATTAGGTCTTCCTGATGGTTTCAATTCATGGGAGTCTTATATTACGGCAGCATCTAATGCTGATGGACTGCTATCGGCACCTGTATTCTATAGTACATACTATGTATTAGGTGATACTGGATTATATATTCTTATAGCATGTATTCTATGTGCTATATCTACAAGTCTTTTCGGACTATATCGTGCTTCAGCCAGAATGCTTGTTGCAATGTCAGAGGAAGATTTGCTTCCTAAGGTTGTTACTAAGACTAATAAGAATGGTGAGCCATGGGTTGGTATTCTTATAATAATGGTTATATCTATAATCGTGCCTTTCTTCGGTAGAACTGCAATTGGTTGGATAGTAGATATAACAACAATATCAGCAACAATTGTATATGTATATAGTATGGCAGGCAGCTTCAGGCTTGCATCTAATGATGAAAATCCTAATAAAGGAATTAAAGTTGCGTCTATAATTGGAATGATATTCGCAATTGTATCCTTCCTTTTCTTACTGATTCCTAATGTGTTCTCAGAAAACAAGATAGCCACAGAGTCATATTTCATTCTAGCTATATGGAGTCTTGTGGGGCTTATATATTATTGGCTCGCATATCGTAAGGATAAGAAAGGATTGTATGGCAAGTCTACTGTTATGTGGATGCTGATGGCATTTCTTATATTCTTCTCATCTGTTATGTGGATTAGACAAAGTAGTGTTGATTATGTTGACAACATTGAGAGGTGGCAGAAGGGTGCACTTACTAATCTTATGAGCAGAAACGCAATAATTCAGGTTGTAGTTGTACTTATTGTGCTTGTGGCATTGTATTCCTTGTTCTCTATTCTTCTTAAGAGACAAAAGGATGCTGATAAGAAAGCTATTGAATTCGAATCTAAGAGTGAGGCTAAGACGGCATTCCTGTTCAATATGTCACATGATATTAGAACGCCTATGAATGCCATATTAGGATTTACAGACCTTGCGTTACTCGACACATCTGATTCGGAGAAGATGGATGATTATCTTCACAAGATTAAGGATTCAGGTGTTCATCTGTTGTCTCTTATTAATGATATCTTAGAGATGAGTCGTATTGAGAGTGGTAAGATTGAGCTAGACCCAAGGCCAGAGGACTTAGAGGTTGTTCTTGATAATATATATTCTATTACGAAGGGACAGGCTGCGGCTAAGGGACAAAGCTTCAATGTTGATACCACCAAGCTAGAGCATAAGTATGTATCTGTAGATAGGCTTCGAATCAATCAGGTGCTTATTAATCTTATATCCAATGCAATTAAATACACACCTGATGATGGGGAAATATCAGTTAGAGTAATTGAGAATTCTTCCTCAGGAAATAATGGTTCCTATACATTTGTTGTTGAGGATAATGGTTATGGAATGTCACAGGAATTCGTAGCGAAGATATTCGAAGACTTTGAGCGTGAGCAGAGAGAAGAGACAGCTGCAATTCAGGGTACAGGTCTTGGAATGGCAATTACTAAGAGCATAGTTGACCTGTTAGAAGGAACCATATCTATTGATACTAAGGAAAATGTTGGTACCAAGGTGACAGTGGATGTAATCTTTCCTATTGTCAGCGAAGAAGAGGTTGAGAAGCTTAACGCACGAAGTACTGATATAACAGAAGCAGACTTTAACGGCAAGAGAGTTCTTCTTGTTGACGATATGGAGATTAATAGGGAAATTGGTGCGGCTATCTTAGAAATCTATGGTTTTGAGGTGGAGGAATCAGAGGATGGCCAGGATGCCCTTACCAAGATTATATCTCGTCCTGCTGGTTACTACGACATAGTATTTATGGATATTCAGATGCCTAAGCTTAACGGTTATGAGGCGGCCATGGCTATTAGGAATATATCAGATAAGTCCAAGGCTGATGTGCCGATACTTGCCATGACGGCTAACGCATTCCAAAGCGACATAGATGATGCGAAGAAGGCTGGTATGAATGGTCATGTGGCCAAGCCTATTGACCAGGAACAGTTAGTTGAGGAAATTAAGAAGGTGTTATAATGGATAGTGGTAGTATTAATCATGTTCTAGATGAACTATCTGAGATAATTTGCTTTTTCGATGATAAGGGAAATGTCTCTTATATGAATCGCGCTGGATATAGGGAGCTGGATTTTGACTCCCTGGATTTTAATGTCTGCGATATACTGCCGAATCTGTTTGATAAAGATACTGATATAAGTACATTTATAAGAGAGAACACATCAGAGGATATTAGAAGCGATGTGTATAGGAAGAATCACACCTGTTTCCCTGTAAATGTACATTTTATAATAGAGAAGAATGATAATGATGAAGTTAAATTAGGGGTGTTCATCACTGATCTAAGGGAAGTGGATTCTCTTACCAAGCAGCTTAATTCCACGGAAGAGAATATGAAGGAACTACTTAGGGCGAGAGATGAATTTACCGCTAATCTGACTCATGAGCTTAGAACTCCTGTAAATGGAATACGTGGGCACGTTCGCAATCTCTACGAGAAGGAAGAGGACTTATCTAATAAGAGGACAATGAATATTGTTCTTAATTGTTGCGATAACATGGAGAAGATTATTGATAACCTGCTTGATTACGCCAAGCTAGAGAATGGCAAGATGGTTATTGAATCGGAAGCCTTCTCTATACGTGATTTGATTGATTCATCTATTGCTACTTTAGAGTCAGTAGCCAATGAGAAGGGAATAGAATTAAGATGTAGTATATCTGATAGTATTCCTGATGTTGTATATGGAGATGAATTCCATCTTAGTCAGGTGATTAATAACCTTCTTAATAATGCAATAAAGTTCACATCTAGTGGTTATGTAAGCTTAGATGTATACAAGACTAAGCATAAGAAGAAGGATATTGAGCTTACATTCTTCGTGACGGATACGGGAATAGGAATGTCTGTTGAAGATATGGATAAGATATTCAATAGCTTCAGTCAGGCAGATGGAAGTATTACAAGAGAATATGGTGGTACTGGTCTTGGCTTATATGTATGTAAGCAGATAGTAGAGCTTATGGGCGGTCATATAGAGGTTGAGTCCAAGAAGGGCAAGGGTACCACATTTACATTTACCATTAATATGAAGACGGATAGCGAATCCGATGATAGTGAAGAAATGGTGACTATATCTGAGCTTAAGGCATCATTAGATGTTGGTCGAAATGAGCAATTAGAGCAGAGCCGGGACTTTACTAATGAAGCTAATATTAATAAGATATGTGACTTGATTGAGAAGTGTAAGCTCTGTGTGGAGCTTGATAACTGGGACAAGGCAGAGGGCTTTGCATCAGGTATTAAGACTCGTGTAGAGAATGCACCTAAGGAAGTATCTTCCATAGCATTTCGTCTTGTGATGAATGCCAGAAAGGAGAAAAAGGACAAGTGCCGGGATTATCTTGATGAGTTAGAGAGATTAATGGAATGTGTTGATAAGGCAGGTGAGTAGATTGGAGAAAGATAAAGATACAATTCTAATTGTTGATGACCTTGATGTTAATATAATGCTGCTTGAAGAAATTCTTGATTCTCTAGGTTATAAGACCAAATCTGCCATGAGTGCTGTTGAGGCTACTGACATTCTTAATCACGAGCTTCCGAGTATGGTTCTTCTTGATATTATGATGCCTGACATTAATGGATATGAATTTTGTCAGATGCTTAAGGAAAATCCTCACACAAGAGATATCCCTGTTATATTCGTATCTGCAGCAGAAGGTAATGACGAGAGAGAGAAGGCATTTGAGATAGGTGGAGTTGATTTTGTTAAGAAGCCCTTTGATGTAACAGAGATTAAGACTAGGGTATCAACTCATCTTAATATATATCATCTAAGACAGGAATTAGAAGAGAATAACAGGAAGCTTAATCAGGTTGTTAGTGAGCAAAGCGAGATGATGTTCAATGAGAAGAAGCGTATACTTAAGAATCTCGCCGCCCATTCTATCGATGGTGAAGATGTATCTGTGGAGAATGATATTATATCTAAGAATTCAAGGATGCTAACACAGGCTTTGAATTTTACTGAAAGATATGAGAACAAAATCTCAGAATCCTTCATTGATGGTGTGGAGATTGCCAGCAATATACGAAGCATTGACCCTAAGATGTTCGGCATATTCTTTACTGAAGATGAGAACAATCCTGCACTGCAGGCATCAGGTGATGTTGTCTATAACTATAAGGAGCATTGGGATGGAAGTGGCAGTCCTAATGGTCTTAAGGGAGAAGATATTCCCCTTGCTGCTCGTATTGTTGCTATCACTGACGCATTTGAAATGTATATTAAGGAAGGCTTATCAAGAGAAGAGGCTTTTCATAAGATAGAGACAGACAAGGGAATATTATATGACCCTTATTTAGTAGATTTATTCCTGAAAATACAAAAACAAATCAAATCATAATAAAGGAGGCATTATGACAGATATAGAATTTGACAGACTAGTTCAGTTCTTAGAATCCAGATATGGTATTAATCTTGCTAGTAAAAAAGTTATTGTGCAGGGGCGACTTGATAATTACTTGGCGCGAAATGGATTCTCCAGCTATGACGAATATCTCAATGCTGTTGAGACAGATCGTAGCGGACATGAACTTCAGAATATGCTTAATATACTGACAACTAATCATACTTATTTCTGGAGAGAACCTGACCATTTTATTTTCTTAAGAGATGTTATTCTGCCTTGGGTTGTTAAGAAGGAACAGCATACCCATGATATAAGAATATGGTCGGGAGCCTCGTCTTCAGGTGAAGAGCCTTATACCATTGCCATGGTTGTTAAGGATTTCTTGGGACTTAATTATGGTAACTGGAATTCCACTTTGCTTGCAACGGACTTGTCGAGTGAAGTACTTCGCTATGCTATGCAAGGCGTGTATCTTAAGGAGAAGATTGAGGTGCTGCCGCCACAATGGCAGAGAGCTAATTTCAAGAGAATTGATGAATTCAATTATAAGGTTAAGGATGATATAAGAAGGAATGTAATGTTTCGCCAATTCAATCTTATGAATGATTTTCCATTCAAGACCAAGATGCATTGCATCTTCCTTAGAAATGTTATGATTTACTTCTCAGAAGATACAAAGAGAGAGCTTGTTAATAAGATATATGATGTCTTAGAGCCGGGGGGATATTTTATTATCGGTAATACAGAAAATATCGATAAAGAGGCCACAAATCTTGAATTTGTAAGACCTTCAATATTTAGAAAACCATTATAAATAATATATGAAAGAAGGCGTATGAAGTGAGAAAAATTAGAGTGCTTGTTGTAGATGATTCCATGATGTTTCGTGAACTCATGGTTAAGGGGATTAATTCAGACCCCGCTCTCGAGGTGGTAGCAGTTGCCGCAGATCCTTTTGAAGCACGAGATATGATACTTAAGTATAAGCCAGACGTTATGACTCTCGATATTGAGATGCCAAGGATGGACGGACTTGAATTCACACAGAGACTAATGCCACAGTATCCTATCCCAATTGTTATGGTAAGTGCATTGAGTGATAAGGTATTCGATGCATTGAATGCTGGAGCAGTTGATTTTATATCTAAGCCAGTTAATATGACTAAGGATGAGATTCTTAATTATCTCTCAAGGGAGTTGTGTACTAAGATTAAGATTGCATCTGCTGTAAATGTAGGTGAGATGAAGAGGGTGGCACCAAAAAGTGTATCCTCTAAAAATATTGACAGTGAACATGTTGTAGTAGCTCTTGGTGCTTCTACAGGTGGAACAGAAGCTTTATGTGATGTAATTATGGGATTTCGTAGTGATATTCCAGGAACAATTGTTACACAGCATATGCCACCTGGATTTACCAAGATGTATGCTGAGAGACTTAATAGCCAATGTGCAGTTAATGTTAAGGAAGCTAATACAGGTGATATATTAAGACCAGGACTTGTGCTTATTGCGCCAGGTGATAAGCATATGAGGCTTGTAAGAAATGGAGACAGATTCGCAGTTGAATGTAAGGCTGGCCCGAAGATTAGTGGTCACTGTCCATCTGTTGATGCCATGTTCGAATCTGTTGCAAGAGTAGCAGGTCGTCATGCTGTTGCAGCTCTTCTTACTGGAATGGGCAAAGACGGTGCAGATGGGTTGCTTTCTATTAGAAGAGCAGGTGGACATACAATAGGTCAGGATGAGGAATCCTCTGTTGTATATGGAATGCCTAAGGCGGCCTATGATATAGGAGCAGTTGAATACCAGCTTCCCCTTCATTCAATTGCACATAAGATATATAGCATTTTAGGCAATATGTAACAATATATTGTGTATTTATAATTTGTAGTAGCAATATGTTGTGTGGTTGTGCTATAATATCTCAGTATGATATGGGGAGTGCTAACTAGAAAGGAGACATCGGTATGAAGATACTTATTGTTGAGGACGATTTTGCCAGCAGAAAATTCATGATGGACTATATGTCTAAATATGGTGAATGTGATGGTACAGTTGATGGAAGTGAAGCTGTTGAAGCATTCATGATGGCAAGAGAAGATGATGAGCCATACGACCTAGTATGTCTTGATATTATGATGCCTTCTATGGATGGATATCAGGTCCTTAAAGCTATAAGAGAGATAGAGGAAGAAGAAGGCGTACCTAAGAGCGAAGAAGTTAAGGTTATTATGATGACGGCTTTGTCAGAAGAGAAGAATGTTAAGAAGGCCTTCGAGATGGGCTGTAGTGTATATTGTGCTAAGCCAGTTAACGTTGAGAAGTTAACTAGCGCAATGAAGAAGTTAGGAGTATTATAATCACATTTTGTATACATCTAAGAAAGGGGGAGTCTGATGGCTGAAGAAATGGATAGCATGCTGGATATGTACCTGTATGAAAATGGACAATTATTACAGCAACTTGAAATGACTACTCTCGAGAAAAAAGATGCAGATAGTTTCGATGAGGGAGACATCAATGAATTCTTCCGTATAATGCATACTATCAAAGGTTCATCTGGAATAATGATGTTCGATGACATCATGAAGCTTGCCCATAAGCTTGAAGATGTATTCTTCTATATTAGAGAATCTAAGCCTGATAATGTGCCACATCTCGAGCTTGTTGATAAGATATTCGAGGTTGCTGATTTCTTTAGAGAAGAATTCGAGAACATTAGAGATGGTGGAGAGCCAACTAAGGATTCATCTGATTTAATTAAGGACATTGACAAATTCTTAAGCAAGATTAAGAAAGAGATTGTTAGTGAAGATAAAGACCTTCCTAAGCATGAGGAAGAAGAGGCGCCTACACAGTTCTATATTGGCGCCGCAGGTGGTGAAAGTGCCAAGTATTATTATGTAATGGCTTATTACAGAAATGATACGCAGATGGCTAATATTCATGCTTATGCCTTAGTTAATTCTCTTAAGGAAAATGTTGATGTAGACGAAATGTACTATTCACCGTCTGATATCATTACTAATGAAGAGTCGGCTGAAGTTATATTAGAGCAGGGCTTTAAGATTCTTGTTAAGGCACATCTTTCCCTTGAAGAAGTTAAGACTATTCTTGATGGATTCGATGTAGAAGGCTTTGATGTGTCAGAGTGTGGCAAGGAGGATTTCGAAGCAGGCTTCGACATTCCTGCTCCAATAATTGGTGCAGATGTAATTGACCTAGGTGACCTAGATACCAAGGACGAAGGCAAGTCTAAGGACAAGGAAGAGAAGAAGAAAGAAGATGATGTTACACCTGGTGATTACGTAATTGAGAAGAAGTCAGCAGGTAAGAAGGCAACTCTTGCTAAGAATAAGAAGTCTAAGGCACCAGCCACAAGCTTCATAAGTGTTAATGTTAATAAGATTGACCAGCTTATGGACTTAATAGGTGAGATTGTAATTGCTGAATCAACGGTATTACAGAATCCTGATTTGAATGTGGAAGGACTTAATCTTACGAATTTCCACAAGTCAGCTGCACAGCTTGCCAAGTTCACATCTGAGATGCAGGATGTCATTATGTCAATGAGAATGATGCCTCTTACTAACACATTTCAGAAGATGAACAGAATTGTATTCGATACATCAAGGAAGGTAGGCAAGAGCATTGAATTCAAGATGATTGGTGAGACTACTGAGGTGGATAAGAATATTATTGAGAATATATCTGACCCACTTATGCATATGATTCGTAATTCCATCGATCATGGTATAGAAGAGAAGGAAGACAGAATTGCTGCTGGCAAGCCTGAGAAGGGTGTAATTACTCTTGAGGCTAAGAATGAAGGCGGTAAGGTAATAATAAGTGTAAGCGATGATGGTGGTGGAATGAATCCTGAGAAGCTATTTGCCAAGGCTAAGAAGAACGGGATTGTTCCAAGAGATAAGAGCATTAGAGATTACACTAATAAGGAGATATATCAGTTTATAACAGCTCCAGGATTTTCTACTAATGAGCAGGTTACAGAATTGTCTGGTAGAGGAGTTGGAATGGATGTAGTTGTTAAGAACCTACAGTCCATTGGAGGAATGCTTGAGATTGATTCGGAATATGGCAAAGGCTCATGCATGATGCTGAAGATTCCTCTTACCCTTGCTATTATTAGTGGAATTCTATTAGAAGTAGGCAAGCAGAAATTCGTTATAGAGACTAACTCGGTAAAGGAGTTTATCAATGTCAGACAAAACAGTGTAGTAAAGGAGCCTGACGGAGAGGAGTACCTCAATGTAAGAGGTCAGCACTACATGGTTGTCAGACTAAGCGAGAAGTATCACATTGATACCCCGGTAAAGGAGATTGACGAAGGTATTATGATACTTACTGAGTACGAGTCTCGTAGAATGTGTATATTTGTAGATAAATTGCTTGGCGGGCAAGAGATTGTTGTTAAGCCAATTCCTGATTATATTAAGAAGGTTGATGGCCTATCAGGATGTACGCAATTAGGCGACGGAAGCATTGCACTTATACTTGATATAGCAACATTAGCCTGATTAAGAAAGGAGAAGAGTGATATGGCAGATGAGAAATTAGACGTTATTGCTGAAGATGAAGAATTTGCCCTTGAAGGGACACTCGAGAATGCTAAGCAATATATGACTTTCAAATCTGGCTCTGAATCTTATGGAATTGAATTAAAATATGTCAATGAGATAATGGGAATCCAGCCAATTACTGAGATTCCTGAGGTTGAGGACTATATAAGAGGTCTTATTAATCTAAGAGGTAAGATTGTTCCTGTTATTGATGTAAGAATTCGATTTAAGCAAGAGCCTTTTGAATACAATGATAGAACATGTATTATCATTGTAGATGTTAAGAGTACTGTTATAGGACTTATTGTTGAGACTATTGAGGATGTAGTTACAATCAAGGATGATGATATAGAAGCACCTCCTTCACTTACATCTGCAAATGCGAAGAATAAGTATGTATACGGATTTGGTAAGGTAGGAGACGAAGTGAAGCTTCTTCTTAATCCAGAGAAATTGATTAGAGATGAAGACATCTCGGCACTTGATGACGTTATAGATGAGTATTAATTAACCAAGACAAATATAGACTAAGGAGGCATTTAGTTATGAGGAAAAAGAGTGTATTATCTGGAATCATATTGACAGTAGTCCTTATGATTGTGCTGCTTATAGTGGCTGAAGCAATAAGTATTATTGTTGAATTCGTAGGTGCTGAAGCTATTAGTCCTGTTGCTTCAGTAATAATTGATATTGCAATTATGCTGGTATCTGTGGCTGTAGGTGTTGTTGGACTTATGTTCCATTCTAAGGCACTTAAGGGTGTTATATCTAAGACAAATTCCTATGTTGAGAGACTAGCAGTAGGAGATGTTGACTGGGAGGTCCCTGAAGGTCAGTATAAAGAGTATGAAGGCTTCGTTAAGGATATGAGAGAACTCCTTAAGGCAACTAAAGTTCAGGCAGACATGGCAAGAGATATGTCTAAGGGCGACTTTACTGTAGAAGCACATGTAAGAGGCGAGAATGACGAACTAGGAATCGCGCTTAAGGATCTCGTTGATGAGAATAATCAGGTGTTATCAGAGGTTCAGGAAGCAAGTATGTCATTTACAGAGGGCGCTAAGGAAGTATCAGCTGCTTCACAGGCACTTGCACAGGGTTCTACTGAGCAGGCTAGTGCTGTTGAAGAGATTAACGCTTCAATTAAGGATATTGCCACTAAGACAACAGCCAACGCTGATGACGCTCGCGAGATGGAGAACAAAGTTCGCGATATGCTTGAGGATACAAGAGTTGGTCAGCAGGCAGTTGATGGTGTTAATGAATCTATGAATGACATTAATGAATCATCACATAACATTAGCAAGGTTATTAAGACAATTGACGATATTGCATTCCAGACTAATATATTAGCATTAAATGCTACTGTTGAGGCTGCAAGAGCAGGCGTACATGGTAGAGGATTTGCAGTAGTTGCTGAAGAGGTTAAGAACTTAGCTGAATTATCTTCTAATGCTGCAAAGGAGACTGCGGAGCTTATCCAGCACGCTATTGACGTTGTTGAGGATGGCTCTAAGCAGGTAGATGAGATGACAACTGCCATTGCTAAGATATCAGAAGGTATCGAATATATCTCAGGTACTGTATCAGAGGTTGCTACATCATCAGATGAGCAGGCTACAGCTATTGCTCAGGTTAAGCAGGCAATTGGTCAGATATCTCAGGTTGTACAGACAGACTCTGCTACTAGTGAAGAGTGTGCTGCCGCTGCTGAGACATTATCTAACCACGCTCAAAATCTTCGTGATGTTATTGCAGGCTTCAAGCTCAAGGCTAACAATAATGGATTCAATGCTGCAGCAGCTGGCTTTGGCGGCGGTTCATTTGGCGGTGGCTTCGGTGGAGGCATGTCAGGTGGATTCGACGATTCTTATGATTCCTATGATGATAGTATTGACAATGAGAGCATCATCTCTCTTGAAGGAAATCTTGGTAAATACTAAATGCTTTATATATAGCAAGAGCCCCTGGATTATTCCAGGGGCTCTTTAATATGTGCAAGGGTAATTTAGTCGTATAAAAATACCACCGAATTAATCGGTGGCATAATACTATTCTTAGTCTTCTGCAAGTATCTCGCATAATCTGTTATATGCATCATCCATCTTAGCAATGTAGTCGCTATAATCAATATCTTCTCTGGCTCTTAAATGCTCTGTCATCTCTGTAATAGGCTCCTCTAGTGGAGTAATAGCTAAGTTAGATACGATTCCCTTAAGGGCGTGAGCGTAAGAGAAGGCACTCTCTAAATCCTTGTCAGCAATACTTTGCTTTAGGGATTCGAACTCGCTCATATTAGGAATCTTTCTTGCGAGTTTAAGATACAAGGCTTCGTTATTAACGCACCTTTGCATTGCTACGTCCATATTCACACCATATTCTTTTAATTCGTCCATTACCATAGTTTTTATACCTCATTTTCAATACTTAATAACTGTCTATTATTTTACTATAATTCCAACAGATTTAATAGTATATTTTTATTGGTTTTTGGATGCTGCTATGGAAAGTGAGAGGCAATAAGAGTATAATTATATGGAAAATGTTAATCGTATTGGAGGGTGTATGAATAATAAAATGTATGAAAAGGGAATCCAGGCTCAGGTATGTTATGAAGATTTGCTAGACAAGCTTGGAGAAGATCCTAAGACAAAAGTAATATTTAATGTAAATGATGATAGCGAGAAGCTGCTAAAGAAGGCCTGCGTTACCCATAATCCATTTCCGGGACTGCTTAAGGTAGTGCTATTCTCCCTTAGGCGCAAGGCTGTAAAGAAGCTCTATGAGGAAGAGAAGGTGCTGCAAACTGGTCCTACAGCTGCTATTCTGGCACTTGATGCTGTTCTTGCCAAGGAATTTGGGGAAATGAGAAATGGTGAGGCTAATAAGGGTGCAGTTACCTGTGATGTAACATTTGCAGGGCTTCAGGTTATTAGACTATATATGAGCGCATACAGAGGCAATAAACAATTCGTTAAGTCAAGATATGACTCAGCAATTCGTGTTGACAATGCCCTTAATGGCTCTTTCTATAAGTACGAGACTAAGGACAACAGAAAGTTCTCGGCCCATGTATATTATGAGTCTCAGAAGCGTAAGATAATGAATACACTTGGAATAAAGAAGGACCCAGATAAGTTCGTATTCGGTTCCCTGCCATCTGATAAGAGGCTTACTGCTAAGGCAATTAGTAAATGGGATGCTCTTGAATTAGAGGATGCAACATTTGCAGATGGTGCCTGCGGTTGCATGCTTCGTGACAGAAGTGAATGGGAAGAGATGGAGGTTGGCAAGGCTGTATGCGATATGCCACTATACAGGCTTAAGAAGGTGGCTGATTCTCCTGTAAAGGACTTCGGTAAGGCTGACATGAATAAAGGCCCTCTGTCCGGTATTAAGGTCCTTGACCTTACACATATTATTGCCGGACCTGCCTGTACTAGACTCCTTGCTGAGCAAGGCGCTGATGTTCTTATGATTAGAAGAGGCGATTATCTACATCAGGAGCAGGCTATGCTAGAGCTCGACGGATGGGCAGGCAAGAATAGTATTCAGCTTGATTTCAATATTGATGCTGAGCTTGCAAGAGCCAAGGAGTTAGTTAAGGAAGCAGATATTGTTATTTGTTCATACCAGAATGGGGCATTAGACAAGTTCGGATTAGGAGAAGAGGATATTCTTAAGATGAATCCTTCTGTAATATTTGGCTCCCTGGTTTGCTTCTCCGATAGCGTATGGCAGACTCGTCCAGGATGGGCGCCTTGTGCTGAAGATATTACAGGTCTTTCTGTAAGAAATGGCTCAATTGATGAGCCTGTTAACCTTAACGGTGTTCCCCTTGATTATATTCCTGGAATGATTCTATTTGCAGGAGTTATGAAGGCTCTTAAGCTTCAGGCTAAGAAGGGTGGCTCATATACAGTCCATGGCTCTCTTACAAGAGGAGGCTATTGGCTTCATGAGTGTACTGATGTGTGGGAGAGTGATGAAGATGTAGAGTACAAGCATTCAAGACTTAGTACAGTTCACTCTAAGAAAATCTGGAAGGATGTGTACCATAAGGTTGAGGATACGGCAGTAGGAGACGTGTATTTCCCTGCACCTGCAACTTATTTTGATAATATGGATTATATATTCTCGAATATGCATTTTACAGATGGTAATGATGATTATCAGTCTAATAAGCAATAGATAAGCAGAATGTGAGGGATGATTATGGATAAGAAATTAGAACCATTATTTACACCATGGAATATTGGTAAATGTGAGATTAAGAATAGAATTGTTCTTACATCCATGGGTGGAACAGATTTGTTTGGTTGGATGGAGATGCATCATTTTGACAAGGCTGGTGCTGAGTTCATTATGGAGGTTGCGAAGAATAACGCAGGATTAGTGCTTCCTGGATGTCAGCCAATTAGAAACCCAATGTTCGGTGGATGGCTATATAAGAATGAGAAGATGTATCGCGACCTGGCAAAGTGGATGCCTGAGTTTCATAAGACAGGAGCGAAGCTATTTGTGCAATTAACAGCTGGATTTGGACGTTCATTTACAATAAGTCCAATGATGGAGATGCTGTATTCTAATAGATTCTTAAGAGTTGCATCTAAGCCATTTATTAATCTTGATAAGATAACAGCTACAGCTTCACCATCTCCTAACAGATGGTCTGATGTTGTGCCTAGTCGCGAGCTTACGGTTGATGAGATTCACGAGTATGTAAGAGCATTTGCAATTACTGCCAAGAAGCTTATGGATGCAGGTGTTGACGGTGTGGAGATTCATGCAGTTCATGAAGGATATATGCTTGACCAGTTCACCCTTAAATATGTCAACAAGAGAACAGATGAGTATGGTGGTTCATTTAAGAACAGATATCGTTTCCCTGTTCAGATTGTGCGCGCCATTAAGAAGGTATGTGGCGAGGATTTCCCTGTTTCACTTCGTTATAGTGTTCTGTCTAAGACAAAGGACTTTAGAAAAGGTGCACTCCCAGGGGAGGACTATGTAGAAGTGGGTCGAGATATGGCTGAGTCAGAGAAGGCAGTACAGCTTCTTGAGAAGGCTGGATACGATATGCTTAATTGCGATAATGGTACATATGACGCATGGTATTGGGCACATCCACCTATTTATATGCCAGAGAATTGTAATCTTAAGGATGTTGAGCATATTAAGAAGTTTGTTAATATTCCTGTTGTGTGTGCAGGTAGAATGGATCCAAGAGTTGCGGCAGATTCAATATCGAAGGGTGGTATTGATGGTGCTGGCTTCGCAAGACAGTTCCTTGCAGACAGAGAGTGGGTTAACAAGCTAATGGAGGACAGGGAAGAGGATATCAGACCTTGTATACTCTGTCATAGTGGATGCTTCAATATGTGTCATTATAAGGGCGTACCTAATGATCAGGATTTATATGACAGCCTTCATCTTGCGAGATGTGCTGTTAATGCTGAGACGATGCAGACTGACAAGCATTACATTGAGAAGACTAATAAGCCTAGACGCGTAATTATAATTGGCGGTGGTATTGGTGGCATGGAGACTGCAAGAGTATTGAAGCTGCGTGGTCATGAGCCTGTAATATATGAGCAAAATGACCATCTTGGAGGTACATTCGTTGCAGCATCTGCAGAGTCATATAAGGGCAAATTAAGAGATTTACTTGCCTGGTATATAAGGCAGATGGAGAAAATGGATATCGAGGTTAACTTGAATTCCAAGATAAACGACCTGTCAATATTTAGTGATATGCCAGTTGTTGTTGCTACTGGTTCAACAGCCAGAGTCCTTGATATGATTCCGGGATACGAGAAGATGATTGAGGCTTGTGAATTCTTAAGTGGCGTAAAGAAGGTTGGCAAGAAGGTTGCAGTTATAGGTGGTGGACTTACAGGAAGTGAGATTGCGTATGAGCTTGCACTTCAAGGTAAGGATGTTACCATTGTTGAGATGAAGGATGACCTTGTATCTCAGAAGGGTGTGTGCCTGGCTAACAGCTCCTACCTAAGAGAGTGGTTCGAGCTTAATAAGGTGCCAGTGTATCTTGAGACCTCACTTAAAGAAGTTATGGATGACAAAATCCTATGCACCACTAAGGATGGAGATGTTATTGAAATAGAGTGTGACAGCGTAATATCATCAGCTGGATATATACCTACGCCACTTACTACACCTGATGAGAATAAGAATGTCAAACTAGTAGGTGATTGTAACGGAATTGGTAATCTACGAACTGTTATTTGGAGAGCCTACGAGGTTGCTATGGGAATATAACGATTTCAAGCCTAATATATAGGTAATATGACTTGTATTATTTGACAATACTGTCTTTTGTGATACAATTATCTGTGAATTTTATGAAAAGAAAATCCTGGCATTTTTTGCCAGGATTTTTATATATCTATACATTCTCTGCCCAGACGGTTGGCTACGTATTCGTTATACTCCCTGTGATTAACTCCACTTCCGTCAGTCATATAACATCTGTGTTATATTATGGATTATGAAATTAGACAAGTTTTTTTCTATGAACAATGTGTGTTTTGCATTAGTGCATGTCAAATGCTATAATACTTGAGTATTGCATAACAATACTCAAGTATTATAGGTGTGTATATGTTGGAAATGGATAGAAATTATTTAAAACTAATATATAGATTTGTTTGTAAGATTATTCTTACTGTTGCTATGATTTTATTTTTTGCATTAGTATGGACCTTTAGTTTAGATGAGTTACGATTTCAAGCAGGCATCTGGGAAGAAAAGTGGATAATGTATGCCTTGTATGGAGTAGTTGTTGCTATATGTATTAAAGCCTTTGATGGATATATGATAGGTGTTAATAGAATTTCGACATCCATTCTATCTCAGACATTAGGCTTGATACTTGCTAATATCATTGAGCTTTTGGTTTTAATTCTAATAATTGGTTCTAATAATATCGTTGGAGTTATTGTAATAAACCTATTAAAAGTTCTTGCGCTACAGATTGTGTTTTCATTCTTGTTTACCTGGCTTACAGGATTTATATATAGGATCAAATTCCCACCACATCGAATGCTGATGGTTTATGGAGATTATGATAATAATCTGGGGGCTAAAATGTGCTCTCGTGATGATAGATATAGTATTGTATCAGAAATGCATTATAGTGAGGGCCTCGATAGCATCAAACAGGAAATGAATAAAGTTGATGCGATTTTGATTAATGATATTCCCTCAGAGACTCGTAACCTGATTCTTAAAATGTGTTTTTATGCTGATAAACGGGTGTATTATACTCCAAAACTAGGGGACATATTTGTAAGAGGTTCTGAAGAACTTAGAGTATTTGACACCCCTATATGTTTTTGCCGTAATATAGGTCTCGACATTGGACAACGAATTATTAAGAGATTAGGGGATGTTATAGTATCAATAATTGGAATAATTATTACGTCTCCAATAATGTTGGTTGTTGCTATATTAATAAAAACGTATGATCATGGAAGTGTTATATATAAACAAGATAGATGTACTGTTAATGGGAAAATATTTGAGATTATAAAATTTCGAACTATGAGAGAGGATGCTGAAAAGGAAGGGAGAGCGCAACTTGCGACAATAGATGATGATAGAATAACTTCTATTGGAAGATTTCTTCGAAAAACTAGAATAGATGAACTTCCACAATTCTTCAATGTATTGAAGGGGGATATGAGTATTGTGGGACCAAGACCAGAACGACCAGAAATAATACAAAAGTATCTAGAAGATATACCGGAGTTTGATTACCGGATGAAAGTCAAAGCAGGAATAACTGGCTATGCTCAAGTATATGGGAAGTACAACACAACTGATTTGGACAAATTAAAATTTGATCTAATGTATATACAGAAGTGTTCAATACTATTAGATATACAGCTTATGCTTTTAACCATAAAAGTAATATTCATTAAGGATGCTGCTGATGGGATTGAACCTCCTCAAAGTCCTTAACTAGTTGTTGGATGTGCGCTGCTTGAACATCTGTTAATTTAGATGTATCAATACAACTTTTGTTTTCATCAGATAACTCTAATAAATAATCTGCTGAACAAGAAAAGAATTTTGATAATTTGATTATTATTTCAACGCTTGGAAGAATATTATCATTTTCCCAATTGCTTACAGATTGTTTTGATACACCTAGCGCTTTTCCAAGTTCAACTTGTGAGAGTCTTCTAGCAGTACGTAATTTTTTTATTTGTGTCCCAATCATAATCTTTTTCATAATTCCTTTCTCTCATATATCTGTATTATACAGATAATATATGTATAGTTTTTGGCTCTAATAGTTCACATCATGTATTTCTAGTTTAGTATCAAAATAATAGTTGAATAAATACTAAAGTATTGCTATAATGGACAATTGATGATTTATATCTATTATTGGAGAAATACTACCTTTATGGGTACATAATCTTGGCGGTTTGTTTTTATGAAAAAGATACTGTTTATAACTACAATTGGCGGATTCTTATCACAGTTTGAAATGAATCAAGTTAGAATCCTTCAAAGTATGGGATATGAGGTGCATTATGCGTCTGATTTTGACAATAATTTCTATGAATTTGATGAAAAAGACTTGATAAAAGAAGGCGTGATTATTCATAGGGTTGATATTAAGAAGAAGCCTTATAGAATATTATCTAATTTGAAAGCCATTGGACAGATTAGAGAGATTGTTAATAATAAAGAAATAGATGTAATCCATTGTAATAATCCCCTTGGTGGAGTATGTGGAAGAGTTGCAGTGGTTGGTTCAAGAATTAAACCTTTAGTTATATATATAGCCCATGGATTTCATTTTTATGAAGGCGCGCCATTTATTAACTGGTTATTGTTTTATCCAATAGAAGGATTCTTGGCACGTTTTACTAATGTTCTTCTTACTATTAATAATGAGGATTATAGAAGAGCACTTAGATTTGATATTAAAAAAGGTGGATTTGTAGCTAAAGTAAATGGTATGGGGGTTGATTCTAAGAGATTCAAACCTATGTCTGAGATAAGAGAAGAAGTTAGAGGAGAGTTAAACATTCCTAATGATGCATTTCATATAGTTACTGCTGCAGAACTTAATGATAATAAGAATCAGGGAATAGTTATAGAAGCATTGACCAGGTGCCCATATAAGAAGATTTACTATAGCTTATGTGGAAAAGGCAATAATGAAAAAAGACTAGAAGAATTAATTAAAAGTCTTGGATTAGAAGATAGAGTAAAACTTCTTGGTTATAGAACAGATATGGAGCGAATTCTTCAGTCAGCAGATGTATTTGTTTTCCCGTCAATTCGAGAAGGACTAGGAATAGCTGGCGTTGAGGCATTAATGTGTAATGTTCCTGTTGTTGCCCTAGATAATCGTGGGACAAGAGAATATGTAAGACATATGGCTAATGGATTGGTATGCAGGAATAACAGCATTGATTCATTTAAAAATGCGATTATGTGCTTGTATGAGAATCCTAAATTCTTGAATAAATTATCTGCTAATGGAAGACAAAGTGTTAAGAGGTTTTCTAAGACTTCTGTTAATAATAGGTTTAGAAAAATATATGCAAAGATAGATTCTTTATTATAAATCGTACCTGGGGGAGTATATAACTATGTCCGAAATATCGGTAATTATGGGAGTCTACAATGAGACTAATGAGAATATAATCAATTATGCAGTTGACTCAATTCTTGAACAGACGTATGTAGATTTTGAATTCATTATATATAATGACGGCTCGTGTAAAGAAACAGTAGATATACTTCATAAGATTAGTAAATCAGACGACAGAATCGTTCTAATAGGAAGCGATAATAATAGTGGGCTCGCTTTCTCTCTTAACGCATGTATTGAAGTTGCACGAGGAAATTTTATAGCGAGAATGGACTGTGACGATTATAGTCATCCTAAGAGATTAGAGAAACAACTCAAATATCTGAAGTGCCATCCAGATATTGATTGGTGTGGTACTAATGCTTTTCTATTTGATGAGAATGGTATATGGGGAGTTAGGCAGATGAAATCGACCCCTTCATTGTATGATTTTTATAAATACTCCCCATATATTCATCCTTCTGTCATGTACAGGAAATCTGTATTTGTTAACGAAGGTGGGTACTGTGAATCAGAAGATACTCTTCGTTGTGAAGATTACGAAATATTCATGAGGCTTCATTATAGAGGCTTACATGGTGCTAACATTCAAGAGAATCTAATTAGTTATAGAGAGACAAAAGAGACATATGCTAAGAGGACCTGGTCCACGAGAGTGGATGAGTGTAGGCTTAGATATAGAAATTATAAAGAAATGAATATGATGTCTTTTAAAGCGTGTCTAGCAATTATTAGACCCATAGTGGGAGGGTTGGTTCCAAGAAGTGTTATCAAATGGAAAAAACATCGTGATGGAAAAATATAAAATTCTATTCAAAAGTTACTACGCACCTATATTATATGATTACGTATCTTGGGTTATAGAAGATGCAAGAAAAAGAAATATTAAAAAACTATACTTTCTATCGCGAGATGGCTATCTAATGTATCTTGTTGCAGAAAAAATTCTTAGTTATAGAAAGATGGAAGATATTAGTATTAGTTACTTGAAGGTATCTAGGTATTCACTAAGAAGTGCGCAGTATCACATCATTGGCGAAAAGAGCCTGGATATGATTTGCATTAATGGAATAGATGTTACCTTTAGAAAAATACTTATTAGAGCGGGACTTAGTAAGGAGCAGCAGGAAGATGTTATAGATACAATATCGATTATAAAGGCAGAAGATATTGATAATGTACTAAGTCGTAGTGAGATAAAAAAAGTCAAACGAATACTTTCTGGAAATACTGTATTCTGGGAGTATCTTAACAATAATTCGAAAACTGCATATGAGAATACATTAGGATATCTAACACAAGAAGGACTTGTTACTGAAGAAAAGATAGCCATTGTTGATAGTGGCTGGGTAGGAAGCATACAAGAAAGTATAAGACAATTATTGGAAATTAGTAATCTGCAAGGGTATTACTTTGGGTTATATGAAACACCTAGGGGTGTTGAAGAAAAAAACTATCATAGTTACTACTTTGGTCCCAAAGCAACACGTGGATTAATGCATGATAATTATGCAGATAATCAAAGGAAAGTACATTTCTCTAATTGTTTATTTGAGGCAATTTATTCTTCCCCTGAAGGTATGTGCCTAGGATATAAGAAAGAAGACAATAGATACATATCAATTGATGGAAGAGAGAATCCTAACAAGCTATATATGAATGCAGCATATGAAGTAATGAAGGATTATGTATATTGTGAAAAGAATGATGGCAAGGGCTTTGATTTGAATGAAGAATTAATTGCAGAAACTATGTCATATCCATCGTTAGAAGATGTAAAGGTACTTGAAAATTTGCAGTTCTGTGATGATGTTATTGAATATGAGTATCAGTCTATAGTACGTCCCTGGTCAATAAATGATGTTAAAAAAAATACTGTGTTATACAGAATATTTAATAAGTTGTTCAATTCTAAATATGTAGAAAATACAAGTGGATGGCCTGAAGGATCTATTGTGAGATGTGGATATAAAGTAGATTATTATTTGAAGCAGGAAAGATTGTATAAAAAACTCATGTATGTAAGAAAGGCGATTAGGAGATGAGTTCGCCAAATGATAATGGTATAACAAAATATGGTAAAGGTAATCGCCCTAGTAAAGGATTAAATAATGTTGGCGATTATAGAAGGAGAAAACGTAAGAGCTTTATAAAAAAGACTGTAAGAAAACAAAGGGATTTTAAGCAGTATTTCTTTGTTATAAGAGAACTGACAAAGAGAGAGATAAAAAGGAAGTATGCAAGATCTGTACTGGGTATACTTTGGTCGGTGCTAAGTCCGCTGCTTTTCATGGTGATAATGTCACTCATCTTCTCGACTATGTTTAGGCGAAGTATAGAAAATTTCCCAGTTTATTATATTATAGGACATACTCTATGGACATTGTTTAGCGAAGCAACAAGAAGTCCTATGACAGCATTAGTTGATAATAAGACACTTCTTATTAAATCTAAATTACCTAAGCAAACATTTATTTTGTCAAGAATATATACGGCTTTTGTTAATTTCTTGTATACGTGTATTGCCATGGCGGCAGTAATGTTATTCTTCAGAATACAGCCGACCATATATACGCTATTATTTCCGATTGCTGTGATACTTTGCCTTATTTTTAGTACAGGAATAAGTTATATAATTGCGACTGTGTATGTGTTTTTTGGTGATATAAAGCATTTATATTCTGTTTTTTTGAGTATGCTAATGTGGCTTTCGGCTATATTTTACCCAGTGGAAAATTTGTCAAGTCTGATGCAAAGAGTTGTAGGTAATAATCCTGTTTATCTTTTCATTCATTGTTCAAGAGATTGCCTCCTCAATGGGGTATTATCTGATAGTACTATCTGGATTAAGATGATAATATGGTCATTTGCGATGCTTACAATTGGAATAATCGTATATAAGAGAAAAGAAAATGACATAATGCAGAGGTTATAAATATAAGTTATGTTTCGTAATAATAATATTGATTTAATTTCATATGTAAGAATGTATTGCCTTATTATAATATGCAGTTTTATGACCATTTTCTTATCTTGTAATACAGTCTATGCAGCTAATGCTGATATAACATTTGGTTCAGATAGCTATACTGCAAATAGTGGTGGTACATTTCCCATCGGTGTATATCTTAACTCTAATGAATCCACTGGAGAATTTGTAGTTAATCTTACATACGATAATAAGAGGCTTGTATATGAGTCCGGCGCTTCATCAGTTGATGCAGATAAAGGCATTATTACAATAAAAGGTAATAGCATAAAAGCTGGTAGCACAAGATATTGGCTTCAGTTTAGAGCTGTGAGTGGTGGAGATGCATTCATCAAAGTCAAAGACTACGCTATTAAGAATTCAGGTAATAATTCTAATGCAACTGTAACTGCCCAGAGTAAAGCACCTATTCATATTAGTGGAAATGATACTGTGGGATATGATGTGGAGAGAGCATTAGAGGGTACGGCAACTAATCAGAATACAAATGAAACCGATTATACTGATGATGAGGAAGTAGATGATAATTATGAACAAAGTGATGAGTCGGATAGAGGCTTCTTCGCTAGCATCTGGTATGTGATAGCTGACTTTATGACAGCTCTAGCAGTAAAGCCTGTTGCAGCAGTATTTATGATACTAAGCTTAGCTAGTGTCGCTGTTATAGTATTTATACTCGTATATTATTTTAAAAATAAGGAAAACTTAGTCAGGGATGAGAATATTGATATAAAGTCAAATAATGAAGATGATAATCGTAATAATATTGTGATAAATACAGAATCGCTCACTCCTGTTCCCAAAGTCATAGATAATAAGAGGCTTAAAGATATCGAGAGAGAAGGACGTGAGAATCTTGGTAAAATAGTTATTAGAATAAAGCATGTATCCATGGTATATACTATGTCCGGTTCTGACGCTTCAGGATTAAAGGAATACATAATTCAATGGATTAAACATCAGGTTGAATATAGTAAGTTATATGCACTTCGAGATGTGAGCTTTAATGTATACAGAGGAGAAGTTGTAGGAATAATTGGATCAAATGGCTCAGGTAAGTCGACACTTCTTAAGATTGTATCGGGGGCACTTAAACCTACATGGGGCAATGTAGATGTTAATAAAAGAAAGATACAGATCCTAACACTTGGTACTGGATTTGACTATGAATTAACCGCTAGAGAAAATGTATATCTTAATGGTGCAATAATTGGATATTCACGAGAATTCTTGGATAGTCATTATGATGAGATAGTTAAGTTTGCTGAGCTGGAAGATTTCATGGACCAGAAGGTTAAGACTTTTTCATCTGGAATGGTTAGCAGATTGGGATTTTCAATTGCAACAGCAGGTGATGCTGCAGAGATACTTATTCTTGATGAAGTGTTATCGGTTGGTGACGAGTCTTTCAAGAAAAAGTCGTTGAAACGAATAAAGGAAATGATTCATGGTGGAAGTACTGTTCTTATGGTAAGTCATGGTATGCAAACAATTATTGATAACTGTACGAAGTGTGTATGGATTGAAAAGGGGATTCTTAAGATGATTGATGAACCGAAGTTAGTATGTGAGGCGTATAAGAAATATTCGAATGGATAAGAGTGTAGCAATTGGCTATGCTCTTTTTGATGTTTTATGATGAAATTATGCATTGAAGAAATACGAAAGTATTGTTATAATGGACTTGTATATTTTTTATTATGTACAAATAATAGTGTATTAGTTATATGGATGATGAGAGGTTTTTTGTGGTAAAAATATCAATTATAGTACCAATTTATAATGCTGAGAAATATTTGGAACAATGTTTAGAGAGTATTAGAAAACAAACATTAAAGGATATAGAAATAATTTGTGTAGACGATGGGTCAACTGACAAATCGCCAGAGATTATGGATAGGATTGCGAAAAATGACAATAGGTTTGTTGTCATTCATAAGAAAAATGCTGGTAATGGACATACAATGAATCAAGGGCTTAAAGTTGCAACTGGAGAATAAATTGGATGTGTTGAAGCGGATGATTATATTGAAAAAAATATGTATGAAAAGTTTGTGTATGTAAGGAAGGAGAATCAAAATGAACAAGAACAGAGTGAAAAATGTTGTTACAAAAATACTATGCGTTGTTATGGTGCTAGTATTAGAAGCGACACCTATTGTGACATTGGCAGCAAGTGGCTATGATATTGATGCGCCAATAATCAATAAGGTGACACTAACTGAGAAAGGAAGAGAATTTACAAATGCCTCGCCAAATAGCGATCAGCAAAAGTTGCATTTTACTGTTAGTGGCTATGATGAACAAGGTAAAATTGTTAAGGCATATTTATATGGTAATAATGATGCGTCGTATTATGTAAATGTAAATGCTGTAGTTAATGATCCGTCAGACGGAACAAATGTTGCTAAGTTCGAAATACCAATAGGTGATATTGTTAACTACAATTACTACGCTGATGTTAATGGTGATTTTAAATTTACAAGAATCGAATTTGTAGATGATTCAGGTAATAAAAAGGTTTATGATTGTAGTAATGATAACCTGTCTTTCAACATTAAGAAGCAGGAAATCAATGTAAATAGTTTTTCTGTTGCTAATTCGCAACTTGAATTAGTTGATGGGGAGTCTGTTGAAACCTCTGTTAGATTAGAACTTGACAAGCAAGTAGATTTTTCTTATCAAACTATTGGTTTTTATAATAATTCTGAAACTAATGGATCGTGTTGGGCATCTACAACGACACTTGCCTACGACAGTGAAGCATCGTCTAATGGTAGATATGTGTATACAGGGGATCTTCGTTTCTATGATTCCAATGTTCCGGGAGAATACAATAGTAATAATAATTATATGTTTACAGCAAGTTTAAATGGTTGGATTCAGAATATTGTGTTGCCAACTCGGACAATTAACTACATAAATGCAGGTTTTCAAGAACCGGAAGATCCTACATCTTCACATGATAATTGGGAAACACGTGAGTCAAAAATAACGTCAATCACAAGTGATAGAGATCAACAGGTTGTTGAAGTTGTTGATACAGATGAAGAATTACAAGAAGGCCAGAAGACAAAAGTGACATATACTGTTAAGACTAACACAGATCCTAATTGGTGTGTTAAAGGACAGGGTGTTGGAACTTTAATTCTTAGTGTTGATCCTTGTATTGCTGATGAATTAGATAGTGAGTATACAACAAAGACAATAAATCTAGATTATGTTGGCTCAATGAACGGTGAAAACATATATCAAGGAAGCGTAGTGGCTGATGATTTATATCCGTGTGAATGGACTGTATATTTTGTGTCTATAAATAATAATTCTGATTATCAAAACAATGTATATTATTGTGTTAATTCATATTGTTCTGATTATTACAGTAGTAATGATGACACTTTATGTAATTCGTATTTCTGGGTTAAGAAGGGAGATGTTACTAAGAAGAACATATATAGAACGGTTAACGTGAATATACAGGATCCAGCCACAGGGGAAAGCCAGACATTTACTAAAGAAAATGTGTCTAACCATGAATCTCTATCTGAACTTGTGGGGGATGGTTTAGTTATTCCTAAAAGTGATAAAAATCTTGGAAAGTGTGTTGGTATAGCATATAATTCTAATTATTCGTCAGAAATGCTTCTTGACGTAAATGACGTAAACATTAGTAAAGTTGCTTATAGAGATTATGACGATAGGGATACATGGAATGTTAATTTGTCCTTTGTATATGAAAATGTGGCGGTAAATGTGCAGACCGAAGAATATACAGAGTATAACGAAGAAGCTGGATTATATATGCCTTCCGCTAGTACTTATCCATACTATGGATATAATATAACAACATATTATGTGCCAAAGAATTTTACAGAAGAAGATTTGAATAATGTTGTTCCTGCAGGGAAAGATCCTTCTTCTGATATTAAATTTGAAAAGTGGAGCCTTAATAGTACTACGTCTATGTATTATCCAGGAAGTTATATTACTTTAGAACCTGTATATTCTGAGCCATATACATATGTTACCCTTCAGAATGTATTGCGAGAGAATACATACAATGGCATGTCAAATCCTTCTAATACGTATTACTTAGCTAGTGTTTATGGCGTAGCTTTTGGTAATAATGTTACTGCTCAGAGCGTTATGAATAATACGAATTATCAGATGCCGGAAGAGGCTGATTTTCAAGGCTGGGAAGTAGTTGAGCCGATGTATCCTGTTGATAATACGATTACGCTTAGTGCAAAATATGGTAAGCAGTATTCTCAGGTTTATGTACAATATGTTACTAAAATAAACTCTTCTTATGATGGGAAAACTACTTATTCTATTACACGAAATACAATAGGAGGCTTCTTTGAAAACGAAGATGAGAATAGCATTAAGAGTTTTCTAAATAGTAAGATTAGTCATCCTGATGAACTCGGTTTTACAGGTTGGAATACTGAAACAATGTATGGTATGAATGTTTATGTTGCCACATATGCGAAGATTCCTGTTTCTTTAACATTGTATTATATTAATAATGACAATAATATTGTTGCTAAAACTGTTTCAGATACTTATAGTCCAGATACTAAAATTAGAGATATTATTAATAATAATTCTTCTGACAAAAGAGCTGATACGATATTTGTATCAGTAACCGGTGATGAATTATCGGATGATTATTTGAATACTACTGTTAGTGAGTATTATAATACACTTACGTATTCTGGCACTATGTCTTATTCTCTTATCGGGAAGTATGACGATGTTGTAATATCAAGTGTTCAGTATCCTGCTATGACTACTGCATATGGTGTTAATAAGAATGGACAAAGTTATAAGTATGTACCAAGTAGTTCAAAAATGATGGCTGTTCCAAAGAGT
>Ga0256404_1000563_pt1 | contig 96262 bp, 81 predicted proteins | sample RumenRJG_01DNA_FD_185990 | JGI IMG/M metagenome (GOLD analysis project Ga0256404, IMG submission 185990) | Bovine rumen microbial communities from Lethbridge, Alberta, Canada - RJG_01 | ecosystem: Host-associated > Mammals > Digestive system > Stomach > Rumen | place: Canada: Alberta | collected... | reverse complement strand
CATGGAGCAATTGCCAAAAATGTGGACTCAGGACCTACGTCAATGTGCATGATGTGGATATCTTTTGTGGCCAGCAGGCCGATTCTATAAGGCACATAGGCCATTTACCGTGTGCGAAGTTTGAGTCACAGTCTCTTCGAGATCGGCAAAAAAAGGGGCCTTGATGGCTCTGTGAGCAGGATTTCGGAGGAAGATGCAGAAAAGGTCGTCCGGACGCCTTGGAGCGGTGAGAACTACAGCAAGCGCCTATGGAATAATACCGAAAAGCTCGGCAAGACCATCCGGGATGTCGTTTCTTCTGGCGTCCATCGCGGCCTGAGCGTCCAGAAGCTCAGCAAGATGGTCGAGGAGCGCATGAACGTCGGGCATACACAGGCAGTTCGCCTCGTCCGGACGGAAATGAACTTCTCGCTAAACCGTGCCATCCTTGACGGCATCAAAGCAAGCGGCATGAAATACTACCGCTTCGTCGCAACCCTAGACCGCCGGACGTCGGCGCAATGCCGCGCCCATGACGGCCATGTCTACAAGGTCGAGGACTACAGTCCCGGCACTAACGCACCGCCACTCCATCCACATTGCCGCTCGACCATCGTCGGCAGTCTCAAGGGGGATAGCAAGCCCAAGGGAAAGAGGGCGGCTCGGAATCCGGATGGGAACTATATCCGCGTGCCAGCCAGCATGACCTATGCGGAATGGTATCAACAGTACGTTGACCGAACGAGTACAGGCGAAAAAATCTTCGCACATCATGATTTGGAAAATGGTATAATAAAGGCAGATAAATCAAATGTAAAAGGAACAGCCTACGGTGTAAATCTGGTAACATCTAAAAAGGGCGGAAAGACCTGGAATTTTTATGATGGCAGCGGCTTGCAGTATTTGCAGGTTTCTGATAATGACCATGGGCATAAAAAAGAATCTGTATTTGGTACTCATGGCGAACATGCTCACTGGTATAATGTCGATGGAAAAGGAATCCCAAGGCATGGCAAGGCCATTGAGATTCCTGAGTATGTGAGAAAGGCGTTGGGTGATCAGCTATGACCTACGAGCAAATACAAGAGGATGTTATCACTACACAAAGTTGCTATACATTTGACTATAATGGAAAGCCTTGCGGTATCGACCCAGTAGATGGAACGTTTAATCTGTGGTATGGCGATGCCGATTACAATTTCCCTAACATGAAAGAGTTGTTTGAGGCAAAGATTTTTGATGGCAAAAGCCTGAAAGAAATCATCGATAGTATAAAAAACTATGGCGAAGGTTGATATAGTGAATTGAATATCCTTGAAGGGCACCAAGCGAAAGCGAGGTGCTTTTCTTATGCCCATTTTCAGGAGGTGAGAGCGTGGCTGACAAATTTATCACGCCGGATGCAGCGGAAACGAAAATCGTAGAGACCGCAAAGGTTTTGCTCGGCGACAGCACAACCGCAAAGGATGCGGTTTATCAGATCTACGCGCAGAAGCTCGTTTCTGACGTGCTGGATTACTGCCATCGCGAGGATTTTCCCGCCGCACTGGTCTACACTTGCGCTGACCTGCTTGTAAAGCGGACGAACGACGCGCAGGATGAGACGCGCGGCTTGAAATCGGTCAAGATGGACGACACGCAGTTTGATTTCGCGAACAGCGACGTCTCCTCTGGCTCACAGGCTGACGCCGATTTCGAGACCATCCGGCCGAAGCTCAACCTCTATCGCAAGATTGGCGGGTGGGGCTGATGGCTGTAACGTATGCAAAGCTCCGCGGCGTGCTCGATAAGCTCATGTACCTTGACACCGTCGCCGTCTACCGCTTGTCGGCCGCAAAGGCGGATGACGGTTTCGACGACTACACCGAGTCGGAGACGGCGGTCCTAAAGGATATCCCATGCAAGCTTTCGCAGTATGGCAAGGACATGCTGATGACGAAGACGGCAGAAGCGGCGACGGTACAGATTGACCTTCGCCTCTGCTGCGCGCCGGACGTCGACATCCGCGAGAACGATCACCTCGTTGTTTCGCATCAAGGCCAGACGTTCGACCTCTACGCGGGCACGCGGTTCGCGTATCCGACGCATCAGGAGATTTCGGTCCGCAGGACAAGGGAGGCGCGGCAGGATGGGACTTGATTTCACGGGGCTTGACGACCTCATAAAGAAGCTGGACGAGGCAGAGAAGAAAATGCCGAACGCCAGCAGCGCGTTCCTTGCACAGGAGGCAGAACTTGTCCGCGGCCATGCCGCCGAGCTGACGCCGGTCGATACCGGCAGGCTCCGTGAAGGCTGGAAAGCCTCAGAGTCGCACGACGGGAAGGTCGACGTCTACAACAACACGGAGTACGCGGCTCACCAAGAGTACGGGCACCGTGTCAAGGTGCATGGGAAGTTTACGGGGAAATTCGTCAAGGGCCGTCATATGTTGCGTGACGGCCTGAGAGAGTCGAAAGAGAACTTCGTCGAGGACGCAAAGGCCATACTGAAAGGGCTGATGTCATGATTTCCATGGCCGATATCCGCACCGCGATCGGGGCTGTTATCCGGGAGAACTTCCCCGAATGGGGGCTTTACCTCAACAACAATCCAGATGCAAAAACCGATTACATCACGCTCGAGCTCACCGAGGACCGCGAAACCGTAGACCCGGTATATTATGACCGCCGTATCGACGTGGATATCCATGTGATACCGCTGCCGGACGCGCGCGGCAATGTAGACCGGAGAAACCTCTACGCGGCGCAGGACAAGCTCGAGCACGCATTTCTACCTGTTTTCAAGCTGGGAGACAGGCGCATCACGATACAGAGCACAAGCTCGCGCATCGTCGATGCTGTCCTGCATTTCAGCTTTACCCTGTCCTTCACCGACTATGAGCCGGAGGAGCCGCAGGAACTTATGAATGTGCTCTACATCAATGGAGTAACAGACACAGAGGAGGAATAACAAATGGCAAACGAAGCCGAAAAGTTCGGTCTGCCGCAGGTCATCATCGACTTCAAGACGAAATCCGTTTCCGCAATCGCGCGCAGCGCGCGCGGCATCGGCGTCATGATTCTCAATGATGAATCTACGAACGTATCGAACTTCTACAAAATCAATGACAGCACGGATATCCCTAGCACGGGCCTGTCCGATAAGGCCGTAGACCTCATCAAGAAGGCACTGCTCGGCACGCCGCTGCGCATCCTTGTCTACACGCTGCCGAAATCCGGCACGACGGTATCGGACGGCACGACGCTCCTGAAGCAGGCGGACGTGCTGAAGAAGCTCGCGACGGTCAAGTGGAACTATATCTGCCACCCGACCGGCACGGCGCAGGATCAGGAAGACCTCGCTACATGGGTCAAGGGTAAACGCTCACTCAAGCACAAGAGCTTCAAGGCGGTCGTCGCGCACTTCGATGCAGACGATAAGGGCGTCATCAACTTCACGACAGAGGATATCCGCGTCGTCAATCCGGCCTATACGGATGCGCTGAACCTCGCGAACGGCGATGCCTCGAAAGTCGACAGCAAGATCTCTGAGTATAACACGTACACGACGGCAGAGTACACGGCACGCATTATGGGCATCCTCGCAGGCCTGTCCCTTGACCGTTCCGCAACGTACTACCAGCTCGAGGAAGTCGTTGACTGCAAAGCCTACGACGATATCGACGATAACATCAGCAAAGGCGAGCTGTGCCTGTTCGACGAGCAGGACGGCAACGGCGTCAAGATTGCCCGTGCTTGCAACTCGCTCCATACCTTCACGACGGATGTCGGCGAGGACTTCCGCTACATCAAGATCGTCGAGGCCGTCGATATGATCCATGACGATATCCACGACACCTTCCGCAACAGCTACGTCGGCAAGTGCATCAATGACTACAATCACAAGATGCTCTTTATCTCCGCCATCCTGGTGTATTTCCGCGGCCTGAAAGGCAATGTCCTCGATAACTCGGAGACAGCGGTCAACACGGTCGATATCGACGAGGAGGCGCAGAAGGATTACATCACGCTCAAGGGCCTCGACAAGCCGGCTGACCTCACGACGCAGCAGATCCGCGAGTACAACACCGGCACGAAGGTATTCCTCACGGGCCGCATTACGCCGGTCAACGCAATGGAAGATTTGAAGATTGATTTCGATATGTAAGGAGTGAGACATTATGGCAAGGGATAGCGAAGATGTAACGTATCGCGGCCGTAGACGCTGGAACGGCAATCATGGCCGCGTATGGTGGGACGGTCTGCTGCTGTTCGAGATTTCCAAGTTCGAGGCAAAGGTCACGGCGGACCGCGAAGATGTTATTATCGGCAACTCGAAGGACAGCAAGATTACCTCTCTGACGGGTGAGGGCAGCTTCACAATCAAAAGCGTCATCAACCGCAATATCAATCAGTATCTCGAGGAGTGGAAAGCCGGACACGATCCGCGTGCAACGCTCGTTGGCCTATTGGAGGATCCCGATATGGTGGATGGCCAGAAAGAGCGCTGCTCGATTGACAACGTCTGGTTCAAAGAGCTGTCGTTGATGGACTTCGAGAAAGGCAAAGTCGTTGAGAAGGAGTTCCCGTTTGGCTTCACGCCGGAGGATGCGTCCTTCATCGAGGCGGTTGATTCGTAATCTAGCAGAATACGCAATAATGGAGTGCCTGGCAGTCGGTCTGCCGGGCCATTTTTATAGGAGGAATACCAATGGCTGTAAGTATTGATGAACTGATTCAGAAAAAAGAGGAACTCGCGAACCGCAAGAAGCGTCTGTATGACCTGCAGACGAGCGCAGGCGTTGTGACGGTGAAGCTGCCGACGCGCGCCCTGATGGCCGAAGCAACAGACCTTGAGACGGGTAGTGACGATTACATCCTGATGAATACCATCGTCGCGCCGGACCTCTCGGACAAGGAGCTCCAGAAGGCCTATGGCTGTGTAGAGCCAACTGACATCATTGGCAAGATCTTCGATGCGGGCGAGATCATCCAGATGGTCCGCAAAATCATGGAGCTTGCCGGCTGGCGTCAGGATATCCAGGCAGACCTGCATAAAGAAGTAAAAAACTAATCGAAGAGGACTGGGAAGCGCGAACTGCTGCTTACCTGGTTCTCCGAGGTCATCCAGTCAACTACTTTTTCCATCTCTCCACGCTTGAGAAGATATTCTGCTATCAGGCCATGGAACGGGAAGAGAAGAAGGAACTGGAGAAACTCAAGATACTTGCAGCGGGAAGGGGGCTGAAACTGGTATGAGCGATTACGTACTATCCGCAACACTGGAGCTCAAGGATAAGCTGACCGGCAAACTCAATGACTCGAAAAAGGCGCTGGAGAGCGTCAAGACCTCGGCCAGCGGTGTAACCGGCGCGTTGGATGCAGCTCAAGCATCTATGGATAAGACCAGTAAGTCTGCGGTCAAGGCAGCCTCCGGAGCCGAAAAGCTCAAGAGTGGCCTGCAAGGTATCAGGGGCGACTATGCGGCTACGCTCTCCGTCAAAGACATGGCATCACCTGGACTCAACAGGGTCAAGAGTGGCCTGCAAGGTATCCACGGGAGGGCTGCCGCGGCGTCTGTCCATCTACGCGACGAGGCGTCTGCTGGTATCACGCATATCAAGGAGGGGCTGGCAGGTCTGACCGGTAAGACGTATACCGCGATGGTCAACGTCAAACAGAACACTGGCGGCATCGCAGGGCTCACGGAGAAAGCGGGCAACGCTGTCTCTGGTGTAGCCAGCGGCATGCTCATGAGCACGTCCATGCAGATGGCTGGCGCCGCAGGTATCGGCTTTGGCATCTATGATGCAATCAAGAGCTATTCGGATTTTGAGAAAGAGATGAGTGCCGTCAAGGCCATCTCCGGTGCAACGGGGGCCGAGTTTGATATGCTCACCGAAAAAGCACGTCAGATGGGGGCAGATACGAAGTTCTCCGCGACAGAATCCGCACAGGCTTTTGAGTACATGGCCATGGCTGGCTGGAAGACTAGCGATATGATGAACGGCATCGAAGGTGTCATGAATCTCGCGGCGGCATCCGGTGAGGATCTTGGCCGTGTCTCGGATATCGTGACCGACGCGCTCACCGCTTTCGGCCTACAGGCAAGTGACTCCGCGCATTTCGCGGATGTCCTGGCTGCCGCGGCCACAAGCTCAAATACGAACGTCGGCATGATGGGTGAAACGTTTAAGTACGTCGCTCCTCTTGCCGGTGCTCTGAAATACGACGTTGAGGACGTGGCGACGGCTATCGGCGTCATGGCCAACTCCGGTGTCAAGGCATCGGAGGCAGGTACGTCGTTGCGCTCCATCTTCACGCGCCTTGCAAAACCGCCGAAAGACGCTGCCGCTGCTCTGGACGCTTTAGGCATTTCCATTAAGAACGATGACGGCACCATAAAGCCGTTCATGCAGACGATGGAGGAAATGCGAGATAAATTCTCGGGCCTGACAGACGATCAGAAAGTCCAGTACGCTGCAAGTATCGCCGGCCAGGAGGCTATGAGCGGCTTGCTTGCTATCATGAATGCATCTGAGGATGATTTTGAAAAGGTCGCAAATGCAATCGACCACGCAAACGGATCAGCCGAAAAGATGGCAAAGACACGTATGGACAACCTCGCAGGTGATATCGAGCTTGTTGGCGGCGCATGGGACCAGTTCATCCAGACCATCATGAAGGGTGGCACAGCTAGCGGCCTGCGCAGTATCGTGCAGGAAATCGGCTCTATCATGGACCTTCTGAATACCCGCATCAAGGATGGCCTCGATTTTGGCGATGTCTTTGCCATAGCTGGCAAGGGTATCACCGACCTCAAGAACAAGTTCCTCCAGTTTGACGGTGTCGGCTCTATTCTTGCTGGCGGTGCGCTGGCCGCAGGGCTCTACAAGATTATCAGCCTGACGAAAAAAGCGTCTAGCGCCATCGGCGACCTTATGTCCAAGCGAAAAGGTGGAGCGGGAAGCGCTACCGGTGCCGCATCTGCTACACGCGATATGGTTGTCAATGCGGCAAATGTCGTTGTGAATGGCAAGAGCATCGCGGGTGGTGGAGCTGCTGGCAAACCGGGCGGTACAGTCATCTTCGGGCCGGACGGCCGCCCGATATCGTCAGACAAGACTTCTCCCGCGCCGGTACCATCCAGAGGATGGCGCAGTATTGCCAAAGAGGCTGCTGCGGGTGGAGCTATCGCGGCGATTCTCAGCGGCCTGGATATTTACTCGACGCATCAAGAGAATCAGGAGAAGTTGGCAGAAGCGGCCTACGGGCTTGAATCTGCGACGGATAACCTTGAACAGCTCCAGCAGTCTGGTGCATCTGAGGAGCAGATTTCCGCTGCTCAGCAGCAGGTCGCGGAAGCGCAGCAGTACCAAGTGGATACACAAGCTAATGCGGACCTCTCGATGGATGAGTCTGTCGGGTCTGGTATCGGCAGCGTTATCGGTGCTGGTATCGGTGCTGTCCTGATGGGCCCGATGGGTGCCGCTGTTGGCGGCTTCCTCGGCTCTGAGATTGGTGATAAGCTCGGCAGCGCTTTCCACAACATTGCATCTGCCAGTGCTGAGGAATACCAGAAAATGGTACAGCCGGAAAGCAAGATGGATGATTACGACGCGGCTGGCATGGGTGAAGAACCAGAAATGCAGATCCAGCTCACCGCCCCAGACGATGACACTGTTGCGCAGGCGGTACAGGATACTGAGGATAAGATTGCTACAGTAAGCCTGACCGACCTTGACGATAACGCAGGTGTCGGACTCTGGCAGAGCCTTTTCGGGGGTGCGTCTGCCGCAGGCGAAGAAGCTCAAGCCACTGTAGAAGCGACAGACGACGCCATCTCAGCAGATGTAGCAGAGACAAGCAGTGAAGTCACATCTTATGCAGATGATGCGGGCGACGGCGTAACGACTGCCTATAGTGATTCAGCTTCTAACTCGCAAGCAGCATGGAGCCCGGTGCCTGGCTGGTTCAGCGGCTCCGTCTTTAGTCCTACCGCATCAGGAGCAGCTGGATGCGGCTCAAGCGTTTCTGGCAGCTTCGAGAGTTCCGCATCCGCTACACAAGGCGCATGGAGCGGTGTCGGTGGATTCTTTGCCGGACTCTTCGCATCGATCAAGTCTCAGGCGGCAAGCTGCGCGGCTTCTGTCGCTCAGTCAATGGCAAGCGCGGCGGCATCTGCTCGGGCTGGTGGGCACACAACCATTGCGGCGGGTCTCGACTGGATTGGCAACAATGCTGCATGGCTCGGCGGTGTCAGCTATCCGCATAAAGCTAGCGGCACGTCTTTCGCTGAAGGTGGCTGGACTGAAATCAACGAGCATGGTGGCGAGATTGTCGACTTGCCGACTGGTGCGCGTGTCTATCCGCACGCCACGACGATGCGCATGCTCGATGACCTGTTCTCGGGCGAAAATTTCCGCCCGGCCATGACGCCTGCTGCGCCGGTATCCCTGAGCGTGCAGGCTCCTGCGCCGTCGAGCAATCCACCTGCGACCATCAATATCACGGGCAATTCGTTCCTCGTGCGCGAGGAAGCGGATATCGACAAGATTGCCTACAAGCTCATGCAGCTGATGCAGCAAGCCAACGCCAACATGAACTTTGTCGGACAGGGGGCGTTCGTATGAGTTTTCTCAGCTTATGGAACGAGGTCAACAACCTCGGCTCCTATCTCACAGGAGGCGGTGGAAGCAAGCGGAAAATCATCCTGTCCTGCGACGGTACGCGGTTCGTTGTGCCGGTCACACCGAAGACCTACAAAGTCGAGACTGAGCAGAATAACCGCGTGGTCGATATCCTCGATACCGGCGAGGCGCAGCTGTTCGGCAACCGCAAGCTCAAGCGGCTCTCGTTCTCCTGCTTCTTCCCTCAGCCGAAACATGAGTATCCGTTTGTCGTCGGGGACACGATGGAGCCGACGGCTTGCGTATCCCTGCTCGAGAAGTGGAAGGAAGGCAAGAAGGCCGTCCGCGTCATCATCACGGACAGCCCGGTAAACCTCATGATGTCGATCAAGTCTTTCGACTATCGCGAGCAGGACGGCTCACGGGACATCTATTATGAGCTGAAATTCATCGAATGGCGCGATCTGAACACGCCGCTCGCGAACAACGAGAAACAGATCAGCAGCGTGACCGGCCTCCGCGGCCGGTCGGTAGGGACAAGCATCCCGCCGAAAATCAGCGCGGTCAAGCGGGCAAAAGATATCCTTGACGCAAGTAAGAAAGCCTATGGGAAATACAAGTACTGGCGGACGCTCAAGGACAAGAACAACCTGAAGGGCCTTGCTCTCAAGAACCTCCGCAATATCATCATCAAGAAGGGGAGTCAGCAGTCATGAGGATAAAGATCAGCAAGACCGACGTGACAAACCTTCTGACGCAGTGCACTTGGTCGGGATCCCGTCTCAATGTCTCAAGGACGCTCGAGTTCACCTTCCTGCAGGATGACCGGGACACGAATATCCCGGTCGTTGACGTGGATACCGGCTACACCTGTTATGGCTATGCCGAGGAAGACACGACGCGGGGCAATACAACGACCGAAACCGCGCTGCAGAGTGGGAACAAGAAGGCCGAGGAGCCGGTTTTCGTCGGCAACATCTACAAGATCGAGCGCGACCGGTCGAAAGGCACCGTGAGAGTCACGGCACACGACCACCTGTATGTCCTTGCACACAGCAAGACCACGAGGCTTTTCACGGACGTCACGCCCGAGGACATCACGAAGCAGATATGCACCGAGATGGGCGTGAAGCCCGGGAACATCGCCGCGACGGGCACGCCGGTGTCCTTTGTTGCGAACCGCAAGACCGGCTATCAGATCATCATGGGAGCCTATAATGAGGCATCGAAGATTCAGGGCAAGAACGCAGGCAAGGACGAGAACGGCAAGGACAAGGAAGGGCCGAAATACCAGCCGATCATGAACGGCGCAAAGCTTGATGTCATTGTCAAGGGTTCCCTTATCGACGGCTTTGTCGCGGACTCCTACGCAAACATGATGAATAGTTCCTACTCCGAGAGCATCGAGAATATCGTCAATCAGGTCATGATCGTTGACTCCGAGGGCAACCAGAAGAGCTACATCAAAGACGATGCCGATATCAAGAAACATTCCATGTTTCAGGACGTCTACAAAGAGGATAAGAACAAGGACACGCAGACCGAAGCGAAGAACCTGCTGAAGAAGCCGGAGCGCGAGGGCACGATTACGGTCCTCGGGGATTACCGCGTGCGCTCGTCCTACTCTATCAAAGTCAAGGACAGCCTGCAGAACAAGGTTTCCGCGCAGTTCTGGGTGAAAGCCGATACGCATACTTTCCACGACGGAGAGCATGAAATGAAGCTCGTTCTCGAGTTCGAGAACATCATGAACAAAGAGGACGTCGAGAAGAAGAAAGACAGGGAAAGCTGAGGTGAAACGCTATGGCAGAACAGGTGATACCATCCGCAGAGTACAGCGTAGCCGAGATGCTTGCGGTGCAGCACGATATCGCAGAAGAGCATGCAAGGCCGCAGCCGAGCGTCGGGGTGGTCGTCACGCCGCCTCCGAAGCTCTCCGTGAGATGGAACAACATCGTGATACCGCCCGAGCGCATCTATCTCTCGGACTACTGGATGCCGGGACACACGCGGCATATCGTCGGCGAGACAAGCAACCGGGGCGGCGGTTCAGGGGATGCCTCCTATGAGTCGCATAACCACCCGATAGACAACGATGAGACATGGACGGATACGCTGAAACCGGGTGATCTCGTTGCCGTACATCCGCAGGAGGGCGGGCAGTCCTTCATCATTACCTGCAAGCTGGTGAAACTATGAGCACAGAATTTCCTTTCATCGGTTCCACGACCGATACCGTCGATACCGAGGACAACCTGCCGCTCTTCAAAGAGTACGCATGGGACTTCGAGACTGATAAATTCCGGTACGACGGCAACGGAAACCATATCCTGCTGACCGGAAACGACGCGCTGGAAGTCTGGATATACAAGGCACTCAAGACCGAGCGTTTTGACTATCTCGCCTACTCATGGCAGTACGGCATCGAACTCAAGCAGTTCGTCGGAAAGGTTATGGGCGTCGGTGAACGGTACAGCGAGCTGAAGCGCGTCATCACGGAATGCCTCATGGTGAATCCGTACATCAAGAGCATCGACTCTTTCAGTTTCGAGCCAGAGGAGAACAGCCGGATCGTCCATATCACGCTCCGGCTCACGAGCATATACGGGGAGATGAGTATCGTTGTATGAAGCAAGAGAACAAGAAGATATCCTGACCGAGCTGCAGGAAACGAGCTCGTCACCTGCAAGCAAGATCGAGGGCACGTTCGAGAATGATGTCCTCGTTACCAACTCCATCGAGTTCGGCAAAATGGAAGTCGAGCTCGAGCAGATGTATAAAGCCGCGTTCGCGGAAACGAGCTGGGGCGAATACCTGACGATGATCGCGGCGGAGTTCGGCGTAGACCGAAAGATCGCAAGCAAGGCAACCGGCACCGTTACCGTGACCGGCACAGGCATGGTCAGCAAGGGTAGCCGGTTCTCTACATCGGCCGGAAACGTCTTTGTGACAACGAAAGAGGCCGACATCAAAGGAAGCGGAGACATACCGGTCGAGGCGTCCCTTGACGGGGCAGACGGCAATGTAGCAGCAGGAACCATCGTCAACATCCCGATCAGCATTCCCGGTATCTTAAGCGTCACGAATGCAAAGGCAACGACCGGCGGCTACGATGAGGAAAGCGACGAAGACCTCCTCAAGCGCTACTACATCGCCGTCCGCACGCCTGCCACGAGCGGGAACAAGTGGCATTATTACAACTGGGCTATGAGCGTCAAGGGCGTCGGGGACTGCCGGGTAAGGCCGCTCTGGAACGGCCCCGGGACGGTCAAGGTTCTTATCGTAGACAGCAACCATCAGACCGCGGCCGATACGCTCATCAAGGCCGTCGCGGACTACATCGAGACCGTCCGGCCCATCGGCGCGACCGTGACCGTCACGAGCCCGACGCCGTTTGCCATCACGGTTTCGGCGGCTATCAAGGGCACGCTTGATGCAGAAGAGTGCCGCAAGGCCATCAACAGCAGGCTTGCAAAGACCGCGATGGATCTCACGGAGCTCTCTTATGCGCAGGTCATCGACATCATCATGAACCAGTCGAGCGTCGAGGACTGCGACAATGTGCTGCTCAACGGCAAGACCCGCCTGACCTTTGATATCGACGAGCTGCCGGTCGTGAAGGAGGTGAAGACCAGTGTCCTTTCTTCGTAACGAGCCTGTCAATCTCTCGCGGTATCTGCCTGCATTCCTGCTAAGCGACAAGAGCCTGAAGGCTATGCTTGACTCCTGCAGCATGGAACATGAGAAGCAGCGGCTCCTGCTTGACGATATCAGCAGGCAGTTCTATGTGCAGACCGCAACATGGGGCCTCCGTGACTGGGAGAGCCTGCTTGACCTAAAACCGGCAATTTCGGAAACTTTTTCGCAGAGAAGGAACCGGGTGCTTCTCTACTTGCAGCATCATCAGACCAGCACAATTTTTTTCCTTGAAAAACTGGCTGACCGGTATATCTCTTATGGCAGTACGAGGATTACCGAAAGGAATCCGGAGAGCTGTTTCATTGTCTCAATCGACAGTCAAGCAGACCTCTCAAAGCTCCGCATTGATGTTTCGGGCATGCATGAAGCGCTGGATCTCTACAAACCAGCTCACCTTGCCTACTACCTCGTCATCCAGCCCGGCAGGCAGCTCGGCCTCAATAGCGCGGGGCCGGTCAAGCAGAGGGTGATTCCGGATAAGAGATGGACCGAGACACAGCATCATATCGTCTTCCCTGCTTGCCTAAATGCCTCGGGGAGCTTGAAAATGGTCAAGCACAGACAGGAATTTAGTCAAGCACATTCGGCTGTCCTGTTCACGGCGGGCACGCTCAACGGGCGCATCCGGCTCAACAACGCCGCACATGATTCCGAAGAGCGCGACCTCGGCATCGAGGTCACGGAGCATTGGAAAGTGTTTGCCGGTTCCCGCATGAACGCGAGGGCCGCGCCGCGGCTCAATGACGCGCCGACGAAAGAGCGGTCACGCTCCTATCATCAAGCAGATTGGCGTGAGGTCATCAGCTACCACGGTGGCAGCATGAACGCATCGAAGCACCGCGTCAAGAAATGGCTGACGTCAAAAACGACGGAGTGGCTAGAAAAGGGCTTTGCGCGCCCGCCCTATGCGCTGAACCGCATCGGGACGGTAACAACGAGCTGGCAAGATATCGGGCACGATGCAGAGCAGACGGAAACCCTGTTCGGCGGCTCGTGCCTCAACCGCGGGAAACCTCGCAGAGCAGAGAGGAAGCAGACGAGCACAACGACCATCCGGGGAACCGTGTTCACCGGCTCACGGCTCAACGGCCGGAAACGGTGCACGCTCAACAATGCAGCATCCGAGACGACGAGCAAGACAAGCACGACGGAAAAGACCATCGTAGACGGCCTGTTTTCAGGCTCTCTCTTGAACGGCGGTATCCGCTTGAATGCAGGCAAGCCGGAAACTCTGACGCGCACGGTGCATATCCCGATATGGCGAAACGTCAAGCACTACCACGGCACGACGCTTCTCAACGCCTGCAAGCATTCCGTGAAAGATGTACAGATAGAACACGTGACACCGGGCAGGACGGAAAAGTTTTTCGACCCGACGCGGGGCACGCTTCTCAATAATCATGCTGTCCTCGGTTACTTAAGACTATAGGAGGTAAACGATGAGTGAAAACATTGTAAAATTCGGCGGCGATACCACAAGCCGCGAGCTCTGGGAAGGAGGGCCGACCGGTTCCACAGGATTCTCAAGAATCCTCAACCCGCAAAGCCGCAACTTCTCGATGATCGCTTTCCAGCAGGCAAAGCCGCTTCTCGACAGTGAGCTGAACCTCTCTCAGCAGGTACAGAACGCGCTGCGCGCTGAAGTCGTGCGCAAGCTGCTTTCCCCGGGGCTTCTCTCCGCAACGACCATCACGGGCGTTACGGACAAGATGAACACGCTCCGGCTTTCGGGTGCCACGGCGAACGTCAACGGCTGGCTGATCAATCTCTACGGCGCAAACCGCTCGGACAATCAGTCGGACATCACGTTCGCAGAAGCACCGTATAGCGGCACACGCGAAGACCTTGCATACGTCGAAGCGTGGTTCGAAGAGGTGGCGCCATCCGGCAGCCCAGAGGATGACGATGAGAGCGTCTACAAGTATGGCGGCCTCGCATCCGGCACGATGCCGAACGACCTGCAAGACCCGACTGCGGGGGATGAGACAAGCCGCCGCATACAGCTCCGCTGGAACATCCGCACGGTCTCGGACGTCGATTTCACGACCTACCCGAAAGGCGTAGACAACGGGACGCGCGTCAAAGCAAAGGGCGGCGCGTCGTCGGACACGGGCTACACGTTCGGCTCGGTAGGCGACGGCCTGTATAGAGCAGGCGACGGCTCCAGCTCGGCCTGCACGGCCCTCAAGTGCGTCGACGGCTACGTATACGCGATTCCGCTTTTCCGCGTCCATCGGCGCAACCAGACGGCGTACAATGCAACAGACAACCCGTCCGGCGCACCGAGTTACGCCAGCGGCACGAAGATTGCCTCGGGCCTTTATCACGATGTCATTTCCCCGGCTGACGTGAGCGTGCTCTATACAAAAGCGGAGCCATATCACGCAGACGGCGCGACAGAAAAGGCAGCGCTCATGACCGTCATGCAGAAAATCAACGGCTGCGAGGTTGAGCTCGATAAGTGGCAGCGCCAGCGCATCCAGCAGGGCGAGGGCGTACTCTATAACAAGTATGTCATCAGCGGCTGCGTGCTGAACGCTATCGGCGGCACACGAAATATCAAGGTGACCAGAACGGGCACCTATTCGGCCGCGAACTATTCGACCGTCTACGTAGACGGGCAGGTCGTGAGCATCAACGACACGCAGGACTCTGTGGCAGCGGTGCCAACCAATGACGGCGCGGCGGCGGTCAGCTACTACGCGTATTTGGACGGAGGAAAAGCCAACGGCTATACCGTGAAAGTCGGCGCATCCGTGCCCGAGGGCAAGTTGGGCCTGTACCGTATCACCGTGCCAGCTGGCGATACTGCCGCCAATCTTAATAACGTCACGTTTGCGGATATCCGCCGTGTTGAGCCATCGCGCAATTACTACAATACGCGCCCATCCACATCAATCGTGTTCCCCGGCTATGCTGCCGTAGACGCACCTGACTATGATGTCGTACTCACACCCCTCTCCTATGATGGAAACGGCGCGGGTTTGGAAGTCACGGAGCGCGGGCAGAACGGCTTTACGGTCGGGCTGACAGGAGAGGCTGACAATGTGCGGTTCCGTTGGACGATGGTTAATCAGGTAGTTTAAGAAGGAGGCAAAACATGATTGAAGTGGACTACCCGCTCAAGTGGGAGCCATACGGTCACGTGCCGTATGGCGTGAAAGACACGACGCTGCTGGTCGGGCAAGGCGAAAACCTTTTACAGTTTAACCTCGATGAGATGCAGAAAGATGGCGAGACCATCATCCGCATCTATCAGGATAAGCAGGGAACGCTCTACGATATCGTGGACGCGCAGAACTACGACAATCCGCCGTATTTGGTGGCACGCGTTACTATCCCGCCGGGACAGTATGAACTGTACGATACCGGGGAGACCCAGAAAAACCAGGTAACTGGTAAAAAGGAAAAGGTGCAAGCAATCCGAAAGCGCACAGTTGACGTAGAAAACTGCAAGATTGAGCGCTGCGGCAGCTGGTTCCCATTGGAAAAGAAAGAGGAGGAAAAGTAATGTATTTCACCATCAAAGACCCGTACCGCCAGGCAGTTGAGGCAGCCTCGGGCGGCCGCAACACCGTGCGCTACGATGACAAGGGCTATCCGTCCGTACTCGTCTGTGTGCCGAAATTCAATCTCGAGGATGTCGCGAGCGATATCGGAACGGGAGTACACCCCATGTTCCTCTATCACGGCAAGGAACTGCCCGAGGTATGGATTGGCAAGTACACGGGAAAAATCGTGAACGGCCGCATGTGCTCAATCCCGATGGAAGACCCGTCCGTGTATATTGACTTTGATACGGCACGCAACGCATGCCGCGCGAAGGGGAAGGGCTGGCACATCATCAGCCGCGCCGAGTGGGCTGGTATCGCGCTCTGGTGCGCTAAAAATGGCACAATTCCCCGCGGCAACACAGCGACGGGAAAAGCACACGACGCGACCTACGAGCACGGCGTGATGGGCGGAGATGGCCGCACGCTCACGGGCTCGGGCCCGAACTCCTGGGCACACGACGGCACGGCGGCAGGTATCTTCGATATGTGCGGCAACGTCTGGGAGTGGAATCAGGGCATGAAGCTCATCGACGGCAAAATCCTTGTTGTCGGCGAGGACGGAACGGCCATGAACAACTTCGACACCGACGACAGCCAGGGCAGCACGGCGGGTTACATCGACACCGGCAACTATTACGACGGCACGGCGATTACCAAAGAGGCTGCAAAAAATAGCGGCAATGGCGGTATCATGAACCTCGCGGCGGCATCCGGCGTTACGCCTCACGCTGCGCTGAAGCAGCTCGCCCTGCTAAAATCCGCCGATGTCACAACTGACGATTATTTCTGGCAGGATCATACAGGCGAGCGCGTGCCGATTTCGGGCGGCAGTTGGAACTCTGGCTCGAACGCGGGCCTGTTCTCTCTGTACCTGAACAATGCTCGGTCCATCTCGAACAACAATGTCGGGGCGCGGGTGGCTTACGCTGAAATCTGATATCTGATCACTGGACATCTGGACGGGCTCGCGGCAGCGAGCACGCAGGAAGAAGGGAGAAAATGAATTTTGCAAGAGACGGCCCGTGATTACCCGACGAGTGTAGTACCGTTTTATCTGCTGGAGCGCACGCACGACTTGATGAAAGAAATCTATATCAGCTTGCGGCAATATCCGAAGGCGGAGAAATACGGCCTAGCAGCTGACACGAAGAAAGTGTTCAACGAATTTCTTGAACTGGTTATTCGCGTAAAGGATAAGCACATCAAGAAAACGTCGCTGGACGATGCAGACATCAAGCTGGACACGTTGCGCCAGTATCTTTTGCTAGGGCAGGAATTTGGCTACATGTCTTTCAAGAGATACGAGATAACAACGAGATATGCAGATGAATGCGGGAGAATCATCGGCAAGATGATTCAGAACAACAGGAAGAAATAACATAGGGCTTACGCCGTTTTCGCGTGCCGATTTCGGGCGGCAATTGGAACAATGGCTCGAACGCGGGCCTGTTCAATCTGAACCTGAACAATGCTCGGTCAAACTCGAACAACAATGTCGGGGCGCGGGTGGCTTGACCTCCGTTATGTCAGAAGTTAATGCCTTATGGGGCATTATCCAGTACATGGAGGATAAGGGGCGTAATTCCTTAGACGGTGACGGAAGATACACCGCCTCAAAAACATAAAAGGACCGCACGTGGCTAGTAGCGTTCTCTGAAAGAGCGGGCGGGCGAAAGGCACGGCGGTGTTAAAGGAATGAAACGAATTAGTTGTTTATATGAAAAGATTTATGATTATGAGAACCTATACCAAGCATATCTTGAAGCGAGGAAGATGAAAAGATATCGGCGGGAAGTTCTCAGGTTTTCGGCAGACATTGACACGAACCTCATTGAACTACAGAACGAGCTTATTTGGAAGACTTACGAAGTCGGTAAGTATAGAGAGTTCTTTGTCTATGATCCGAAGAAACGTCTCATCATGGCACTGCCATTTAGGGATAGGATTGTTCAATGGGCGATATATCGACAGTTGAATCCGTTGTTAGAACGTCGGTATATTTCTACCAGTTACGGCTGCCGTCAGAAAGGCGCACCAATTACAGGAGGACCGCATAATGCAGTGAAGAAATTACAGGAATACATACGAGGCCAGCCGCGTAAAGCGTATATCTTAAAGATGGACGTTTCAAAGTATTTCTATCGTGTTGACCATAACATTCTCATGAATATGCTAAGAGATACAATCAAGGATAAAGACTTATTGTGGCTCCTGGGCGTGATTATTTTCAGTGATCACGATTTCGGCATCGCGGTCGACGACCACGACTATCAAGGAGAGCGGTTACAATCTGTCGGCATGCCGATAGGAAATTTATCAAGCCAAATGTTTGCAAACTTTTACCTTGACGCGGCCGACCAATATGCAAAACATATTTTGAAAGCGCGGTGCTATATCAGATATATGGACGATATGGTAATCGTCAGCACGGACAAGAAATATCTTGCAGATTGCCGAGAAAGAATGCGTGAGTTCTTAATCGAAAAATTGCACTTGCAGTTAAACAACAAAACTTCGATACGCACGGAGATGCAGGGAATTGATTTCTGCGGATATCGTATTTGGCGAGACCACATATTGTTACGTAAAAAGACGGCGCTTAAAATGAAGCACCGCCTTAAATATCTGGCCAAGGCCTACGCACGAGGCGATTCGGGGCTAAAGGATTATCGGAACACACTTATGAGCTACGACGGCATATTGCAACACTGCGATGGCTATAGGTTACGGGAAAGCATATCGCACATCACACTATGCAAAGGAGTAAGAAAATGAAAAAGATGATTTTGACAGCGCTGGTCATGGCATGCCTTGCGCAGCCAGCCCAGGCACAGAGCATTGATGACCGAATCAGTGATATCGGCGTGGACAAATTCGCGCATGCGGGTGTGAGCTACGCTATCGCCGATGAGCTGCATCGGCACGCTGGCATGAACCGTTTCTGGGCAGGGTTTACCAGCTTGTGCATCGGAGCGGCAAAGGAACAGTTTGCAGATGACCATTTCGATAAAGGGGATTTCGCGGCGGATTGCGCGGGCGTCCTGATGTATCAGATTCGGTTTTAGAAGCGGAGGGCAGATATGGATTATATGCACATGATCGGCATGATTCTCCCCTCCGCGTTCTCCCTCGCGGGCGGCTACTATATGTATAAATTGCAGCGGCGGGACAGAATCATCGAGGAAGAGAAGGAAAGCCGCAAACGGGAAATCGCTGAGGAAAAGGCCGCGCAGAAACAGGAAAGCGAGGCCATCCGTAACGGCCTCTGTGCCGTCCTGCGCGACCGCATCATACAGTCAGCAACATACTACGAGGAGAAGGGATTCATCCCGATCCGCGACATGGAGAACATGAGCCTGATGTATAAGGCGTACCACAATCTCGGCGGGAACGGCCTTGTGACGAAAGTATACAAAGAAGTTCTTGAATTGCCGCATATCTTGAAGGGGTGATGCGAATGCGAATCACGACGGATCTGATCGTCGGCGCGGGGCTTGTGCTTGCCCTGTTTGCCGCGATCCTCAACGATGGGAGCACGGAGCTCCAGACGACGCTCGCGAGCGGCCTTATCGGCTATCTTGGCCGGACCGCCATAGAGAATAGAAAGGATGATGTGAAATGAAAGTATTTATCAACCCAGGGCACGACCAGAAGTACGACAGCGGCGCTGTCAATCCGAACAGCGGCCTGCGTGAGTGCGATGTGGCCGCGGAGGTCGGCGCGCTTGTCGTTGACTATCTCGAAGCCGCCGGATGCGAGTGTCAGATCATGCAGAGCGACAATCTCGCGCCGACACCGGCAGGACGCAGCTCTTACGACGACAGGCAGGGCCCGACGGTAACGGAGAACGCGAACGACTGGGGCGCGGACGTATTCGTTAGCATCCATTGTAACGCGGCGAATACGGAGGCACAGGGTACGGAAGTCGAGTGCTACGGCAGCGGCGCGGGCGAACAGCTTGCACAGTGCATCCAGTCGCAGATCGTCGACAGCCTCGGCACGATGGACCGCGGCGTGAAGTACATGCCGCAACTTCTCGTGCTCAAGTATACGGATATGCCCGCCGTGCTCGTGGAAATGGCGTTCATCGACAACGATGAGGACGCGGAGCTCTTGGCGGAGAAGGCGGACGATTTCGCCCGCGCGATTGCCCGCGGCGTGACGGACTACGAGCAGACGCTCGCATGACTTTTTAGAAAGGATGATTGAAATGTCGAAATGGACCGATGTAAGAGATAATGTAGTCGATGCGCTGCACGTGGCCGATGTGACCGAGGACGTCAAGCAGCACGTGACAGCGACCTTGCTGAGCGAGGTCGTGCCTGTCATCGAGAATGCAGTCGATAGCTTCTGCTCTGCCACGAAAGAGCAGTCCAAATCGGAATCCGGCTGGTGCAAGATCCGCGACGGTGTGGTCCTGCCACTTCTGATGCAGGGCGGCGTCTATGTCGTCAAGCTCGTGCTCAGTAAGACGGTGTCGCAGACGGCAGCAGCCTGACAAGCGTACTAAAAACGTACTGAAAAGGATACGGACCTCTGATTTTTCGTGTATAATATGGATAAACGGGACGCATTTGCGCCATAAAATAAGGTCTGCAAAGGTCTATGCAATTCTCTGAGGTGCATGACGATATCCAGGAATAAGTTTGCCAGTTTGCCGCATAAATAAAAAATTTCCCTGTGGGGTGTTGACATCCCACAGGGTTTTCTTTATAATAATATCTGTTGTTACGCCGCATGGCGCGATAGCGAGTGGCCCGGTAGTTTAGTTGGTTAGAATGCCGCCCTGTCACGGCGGAGGTCATGGGTTCAAGTCCCATTCGGGTCGCCATGATGCGGAAATAGCTCAGTGGTAGAGCATCACCTTGCCAAGGTGGGGGTCGCGAGTTCGAGTCTCGTTTTCCGCTCCATATTGCGAGTACATAATTTCATATAGAGGCTGGCGACATAGCCAAGTGGTAAGGCCGGGGACTGCAAATCCCCTATTCTTCAGTTCGATTCTGAATGTCGCCTCCAATGCGGAAATAGCTCAGTGGTAGAGCATCACCTTGCCAAGGTGGGGGTCGCGAGTTCGAGTCTCGTTTTCCGCTCCATTTTTTTGGCGACATAGCCAAGTGGTAAGGCCGGGGACTGCAAATCCCCTATTCCTCAGTTCGATTCTGAGTGTCGCCTCCAAGGAAAAGCAGTCCGGAAGATTCTTCCGGGCTTTTTATTTTATTATGATAAGAACGGGAGTGTTGCATCATGGCACAGACGCCGGGGAAGATCACCGATAACCTGCTGCATGTTTTTGACTACTGCTTCGTGGAGACCGTGCATTACGAGTTCTACAAGCCGAAGGAGGGGCGCGATATCCCGGTGAACCTCGAGGGCAAGGAGTATCACTGCGAGCAGTGCGGCAAGGTGACGAAAGTGTTCTATCATAAGCGCCCGCTGACGTATTACTCCAAGGGCAAGTTGGCGCAGGAACGCCGTGTCTACGACAAGCTGGGCAAGGCGTTCCCCGCCATGGGCCAGCTGGCGGCAGGTGAGCCGTTCTGGAATGAGGCCGTGGGCCTCTGCCATGACTGTGCGCGGCAGAGCGTGCTGCAGTCGGAGACACCGGAGCAGCGCGTCTATAACCTCTGCGAGGAGTTACATGGTCTCGATGAGCTCGTCGTGGCAAAGGCGAAGGCGGCGATGGAGCAGTCCCTGCGCGCTTGGCTGGCCGGGGCCTCGGCGGATGATCTCACGGCCTATGATCTGGGCAGTTTCGAGGGGGTCAAGGATATGATTTGCGCCGTGATGCTGCAGGACACGACGGCGGAGCAGCGGGAGCTGGAAGCCTATCAAAAGCGGGCAGCGGCCATTCGCGAGGAAGTGGAGAACCTGCTGGCGACTTTGCCGGCGACGTTCCAGGCCTATGCCCAGCGCTCGGTGCTCGTCTACGAATCCATGCACGATAAGATATATCACGAGTACACGGTTGCATTCCCGCGCGAGGATACCCGGCCGGAGGAGTACTACATCTGCCGCCCGCTGGAGCAGAGCCGCGTGCGCATGTTCCTGGAGCAGCCGCGCATCGAGACGCTGGACGAACTGCTTATGGAGGCCGGTTTCCACGGCGAGTGGATCGACCTCGTGACGGAGCGCATCAAAGAATTGGCTTAATACTAGGATATAAAGGATACTATGACGACGAATAAACCGCAAAAATTATGCAAGCTGCTGGTCTACGGCTGTCAGATGAACGTGAGCGACGCCGAGCGCATGGCGGGTGAGCTCGCGCGCATCGGCTATGTGCAGACCGATGATATGGCCGAGGCCGACCTCATTCTCATCAACACCTGTTGCGTGCGCGAGACGGCTGAGGACCATGTCTACGGCAAGATCGGCGAGATCAAGCACCTCAAGGAAAAGAAGCCGCAGCTGATCTTCGGCATCATGGGCTGCATGGCGCAGAAAGAGGCAGGTCGGCTCATCGAGCGTGCACCACATATCGACTTCGTGCTGGGCACGAACAAAATCCACGAGCTCACGCGCGTGGTGCAGGACATCGAGCAGCAGCGCGGCCATGTGGTCGACACGGCGCTGGGCGTCGCGGCGCACACCTACGGCGAGGCACGTGACAATGCTGCTGTAGCGGCGGAGCGCGGTCAGGTGCTCGCGGGCAAAGGCCGCAAGCTGAGCGAGGCTGAGGAGTTCACGGCATCCTACGGCCAGCTCGATGACCTCGCGGGCGGCCCCGTGGCGCGCGGCGGCAAGCTGTCGGCCTGGGTGCCCATCATGTACGGCTGCAACAATTTCTGCAGCTATTGTATCGTGCCCTACGTGCGCGGTCGCGAGCGCAGCCGCCAGCCCGAGGATGTCGTGCGCGAGGTCGCGGCGGCCGTGGCGCAGGGGTACAAAGAGGTCACGTTGCTCGGGCAGAACGTGAACTCCTACGGTAAGGATCATGGGCATGCCGATTTTGCCGACCTGCTGAAAATGGTGGATGCCGTGCCGGGCATTCGCCGCGTGCGCTTTATGACCTCGCATCCGAAGGATTTGTCGGACAAAGTCATCGCGGCTATCCGTGACGGTGAGCACCTCTGTGAGCATATTCACCTGCCCGTGCAGTACGGTAGCGACCACGTGCTCAAAGCCATGAACCGCGTCTATACGGTGGCGCAGTACCGCGCGCTTGTGCAGCGAATCCGCGCCGCCCTGCCCGAGGTCGCGCTCACGACGGATCTTATCGTGGGCTTCCCCGGTGAGACGGCGGCGGATTTCCAGCAGATGTTGGCCTTTTTACAGGAAATACGCTACGACTCAGCCTATACGTTCATCTATTCGCCGCGTAGCGGCACGCCGGCGGCCGACATGCCGGACCAGGTGCCGGCTGACGTGAAGCACGCACGTCTCGAGCAGCTCATGGCCGTGCAAAATAAAATCTCGGCCGAGATTAACGCGCAGCTGCTGGGCACGGTGCAGGAAATTATGGTCGAGGGACCGAGCAAGAACGACGCCGCTATCTGGAGCGGCCGCACGCGCACGAACAAGCTCGTGCTGTTCCCGCATGCGGACGAGCAGCCAGGCGACTTCGTACACATCCGCATCACGCAGCCACAGACCTGGGTGCTTAAAGGGAAACGCGTCTAATAATGGTAATTTCATAAAGAACTTTTAGGAGGAACTGGAAAACGGTTCCTCCGTTTTAGCAGGATTTTTTATACAAGATGTCGAAAGGCTAAGAAGATTAAACTTGATGAAAATTTAGGAATCATCCAATAGAGCGGCACTAGAGGCCATGCGATTCAACTGGCGACAGGGTAAAGATTTTTGGAAGGAAAGTGCTATGGGAAAAATATTGGGAATTGCCATACAGAATTACGGCTCCTTGAAGGATATCCAGATGGGAAAACTGCTCACGAACCAGCATGGTGAGGAACTGAAGAATATGGTGGCCATTATCGGGCCAAGTGGTAATGGTAAGAGCACTTTGGCTGATGCCTTCGGTTTTCTATCTGACAGTATTACTGATGGCGTGGAGCGAGCTTGTGATGCAAGGAATCGCGGCGGTTTTCAGCAACTGCTTTCACAGGGGAGCAGTGGACCTATTCATTTTGAAATATACTATAGGGAAAATCAGCATTCCAGTCCAATTACTTACGAGCTTTCTATTGCAAAAGATCGTATGGGGCGACCATACGTTTCAGAAGAGAGATTACGTCAGCGTCGTCCTGGACAGAGTAATGGCGCTCCTTTGTCCTTTCTTTATCTGCAAAATGGAAAAGGTTATGCATTTGAAGGAAAGGAAGGTGGGCAGGAGGATGGTGGCCGGTTTGAAGGCACGAAACAGGAGGTTGAACTAGCTGATAATAGAAAACTTGGCATCGTTACGCTTGGCGCAATGAAGCAGTATACGAGGATCGAGAAATTTTTGAATTTTTTGCGTAGCTGGTATCTTTGCTACTTTGCACCAGATGCAGCACGGCAATTGCAAACTGCAGCTCCAGAACCCTACCTGAACCGGGACGGTAGCAACCTGAATAATGTGGCACAGTATATGTATCGGGAAAATCCAGCTGAGTTCAAAAAGACTCTCTCGGATATACAAGGAAAAATCCCCAATATCAAAAAAATTGAGCCAATCGAGATGCAGAATGGACAGATTGTTCTGGCTTTTTGGCAGAATGATTTCAATAGGCCATTTTATTCGCAGAGAATGTCGGATGGTACCTTAAAGTTGTTTGCATATTACTTGTTATTGCATGAGGGGACTCCACGGCAGCTGGTTTTCGTTGAGGAACCGGAAAATGGTCTATACCACAAATATTTAGCGGCTTTGGCACTGGAAATGAAGAAAAATGTAAAGAGTGGTTATAGGAAACAATTATTTGTTACAACACACAGTCCATTTTTTGTCAATGCACTTTCACCAGATCAAGTTTGGGTCCTTTCTAAGAATGAGGAGGGATTTTCGACCATCAAGCAGGCATCACAATATGAGTTCGTGCAGGCGCTATCCGATGAAGGTGCCTCCTTGGGCGATCTTTGGTATAGTGAATACTTTGGTTGATGGAGGCAAATGATGCATTTTTGTTTTCTGATTGAAGATCATTCCAGTGAGGTGCTGATCAAAATTTTGATGCAGAAATTATTAGCAGACTATCCGATGGATACGTATGAATGTCGTGGGTTTAAGGGAATCGGTGGCTTGAAGAAGAAGTCCGGCATCAAGGATATCAAGACAGGCAAGTTGCTTACGGATTTGCCAATTTATTTGCGTGGTTTTGACAAGAGTTTGAAAGGTTTTCCGGCTGTTATCATAGTAGTTTTAGATAATGACGATCGAGATACGGAGACATTTCGAAACGCGTTGGAGAAAATTGCCGTAGATAATCATATCGATATCGATCATGTATTCTGTATTGCAGTTGAAGAAGTTGAAGCTTGGCTTCTTGGTGATAAAGGTGCAATTCGGAAGGCATATCCAGAGGCACGTATGAGCGCAATGAAAAACTATGAACAGGACAGTATTTGTGGTACTTGGGAAATTTTGGCAGACGTTGTTTATCCGGGTGGCTTTAAAGTGATGAAAAAGGAATGCCCGACATTTATGGAAATTGGGCGCTACAAGGCCAAATGGGCAGAGAATATCGGACGGTTTATGGATGTCGACCAGAATATATCACCGAGTTTCCGTTTTTTTGTGGATACGGTTCGAAGTAGAGTATAAAAAATAGGTAAACTCGTGTTGAGAACTAATATCTATGGTATATCAGGTCAGAGAATAAATTCTAATTATCAAAGGTGGCGGTCAGATTGAGTGATAAAAATTTATTAGCACGACTATGCGTTGGGCTTTTAATCGTATGTGCTTTTTTGTGCGTTACGTTCTCAGCCGAAGCAAAACAGGTTACTGTAGAGGCAACAGGATGGTATACCATTGGTGATGGCCCGAATGAGAGCATCGCTGTGGCCAAAGAACGTGCGCGCGTAGATGCTATGCGTTCAGCAGCTGAACAGGGTGGTGTATTTGTTGAGAGTATTTCACAGGTGAAGGATGCCAACTTAACCAAAGACGAGGTTAACGTTATTACTGCTCAGGTTATGCAGGTAAAGAGCGAAACGATGCACCCGATTATTGAAGGGGGCTGCGTTAAATACGTATGCGATATTGTAGCGGTTATAGATACAGATGTCATAGATTTAGACAAATACATCGAGAACAAAACTGCGCTCAAAGAAAACATGCGCCTGCAAAATGAAATTGAACGCTTAAAACAGGAAAACAGCTCGCTCAAGGAACAATACAAGCAGGCTACTTCAAGCAATGAAAAAAGCGCCCTCGCCGAACAGGTAAAAAATAATGAAATCGCGTTCAAAAAAGCCGTTGTCGAAATTCCTATTGCAAAAGATAAATTTACAACCCGCACGGTAGATTCATCGACAATAGAATATAATCAATCTACCGGAATACTAACATTTAAGATTCGCGAAACAGGCGTCCTGACCGATACCGTTCGTACAGTAAGAGTCGATGTAAATAAAAATTCAATTCAATGTTTAGATCTTTTAGATAAATCTCCTATTACTGGTAAAACGACATATAGAAAGTCTAATGACTACCCTAGTCCCATCTGGGGAGATAGGTTTGGTACTCAGGAAGTAGTAAAGATTTACCAATATCTCGGTATACAACCCACTAATATGTATAGGAGCCCTGACTGGCGATTAGTTTACACAGATAGCGAAAATACGAAATACTATATAGACATTGCCAATAGCAGATATGACCGGCAAAGAGCTTTTGGTTCATTCCCTATAAAAAGGTATAATGAAAATGGACTGTACGAATTTTTGGGTATGATGAAATACACAGATGAAAACTTATTTTACTATGATTACATTTTTGGAAAAATCGGCATTTCTGATGCAGAGAAAATTAACTACACGGATCCTTTCATTTATAATGATTTAATCGTAAATGCTTGCAATCAAGCAAAGATAATTTGTAAAAATTACGGCCGAAATGCTTTCATTTGGGAACAATAGGATTTTCTTTCTATATAGCCTTGGCCTCAGAGAATAAAATCTGGGGCTTTTTGCTTACAAAAATAAAATTTTGGGGTATAATGAAATACTGATTACTTTGTTAGGAGGTAGCGCAGGATGGAATACACGCCGATGATGCAGCAGTATCTGGCCACGAAGGAGCAGCACCCGGACGACATTCTCTTTTTCCGTCTGGGCGATTTCTATGAGATGTTCTTTGACGATGCGCGCCTCGTCTCGCGCGAGCTTGGCCTCACGCTGACGAGTCGCAGTGGCAACAAGGACAAGGCACCCATGTGCGGCGTGCCCTACCACGCGGCCGAGGTCTACATCAACAAGCTCATCAAAAAGGGCTACAAAGTGGCCATTGCGGAGCAAATCGGCGACCCGAAGGCGAAGGGCCTCACCAAGCGCGAGGTCATTAAAATCATCACGCCGGGCACCGTGCTCACGGCGGATGCGCTGCGCGATGCGGCGAACAACTACATCGCGCTTATTTACGAGGCGGGGGAGCACATCGTGCTCGCGGGCGCGGATATCTCAACGGGCGAGTGCTTCTACGGCCTTTACGGCGGTGCGAACCGCCTGCAGATGCTTTTAGACGAGCTCTACCGCCTGCAGATGCCCGAGCTGCTGCTCGTGGGCGAGCTTTCGTTTCAGACGGCGCTGCAGGACTTTATGACGATGCGCCTGCCGCACTGCGCCTTTACGCGCATCGCGGAGATTTCCGCACACGTGGAGGACCGGCTCGTGCAACATTTCGACGCGGCGAACCGGCCGAGCGATGCGGCGGCGGGCGAGGCTGTGGCGACGCTGCTCGACTACCTGCACGCGACGGTCAAAAACGACCTAACGCATCTGAACACGCTGACGTTCCTCGATGCCTCGGAAAACCTCGTCGTCGACACCTACACGTTGCGCAACCTGGAAATCACGCGCAATCTGCGTGACGGCGGCAAGAAAAATACGCTCCTGGATGTGCTCGACTTCACGGAGACGCCGATGGGCAGCCGCCTGCTGAAAAAGTGGCTGGAGTATCCGCTGCTCTCGCTCGTGCGTATCGGGCGGCGGCAGGACGCCGTGGAGGAGCTCGTGAACGACTTCGCACGGCGTGAGAGCCTGCGCACGGGCTGCCAGCAGGTGCACGATTTCGAGCGCCTGCTCACGCGCATCGAGGTGGGCACGGCCAATGCCCGCGATCTCATCGCACTGAAGGTTTCCCTGCAATGCCTGCCGGAGATCCGGCAGCAGCTTGATGGCGCACACGCTCAGCTGCTGCAGCGGTGCCACGAGGGTATCGAGGCCTTTGATGAGCTTGTGGATCTGCTCACGCGCGCCATTGTCGACGAGCCGGGGCTCACGGTGCGCGAGGGCGGCATCATCAAGGACGGCTATAACGCCGAGCTCGACGAATACCGCCGCATCGCCCACGACAGCAAGGCGATGCTGCAGGAGATGGAGGAGCAGGAAAAGGCCAAGACGGGCATCAAGTCGCTGAAAATCGGCTACAACAAGGTGTTCGGCTACTATATCGAGGTGCGCAACTCCGGCGCCGACCTCGTGCCGGAGCGCTATATTCGCAAGCAGACCCTCGCGAACGCCGAGCGTTACATCACGGAGGAGCTCAAGGAGTTCGAGACGAAAATCCTCGGCGCGCAGGAAAAAATCATCAATATCGAGTACAATCTCTTTACCGAGGTACGCGAGACCATCAAGGCACGCCTCACCGACATTCAGGCCACGGCGCATCAGGTGGCCATCGTCGACGTGCTCGTGAGCCTCGCCGAGGCCGCCACGCGCTATGACTACACGCGCCCCGTGCTCACCGACAACGGCGAAATCGACATCAAGGACGGCCGCCATCCGCTCGTAGAGCGTATCCTCACGCGCGACCTCTTCGTGCCGAATGACGCGGCGCTGAACCACCGTGACTGCGAAATCATGCTCATCACGGGGCCCAACATGGCGGGCAAGTCCACCTATATGCGGCAGGTGGCGCTTTTGACGCTCATGGCGCAGGTCGGCAGCTTCGTGCCCGCGCGCGAGGCGCATATCTCGCCCGTGGACCGCATCTTTACACGCATCGGCGCCAGCGATGACCTCGTGAGCGGGCAGTCCACGTTCATGGTGGAGATGAACGAGGTCGCGCAGATTCTGAAATACGCGACGCGCGACAGCCTCGTCATCCTCGACGAAATCGGGCGTGGCACGAGTACGTTCGACGGCATGAGCATCGCGCAGGCGGTCATCGAGCATATCGAGCGAAAAATACACGCCAAGACGCTCTTTGCCACACATTATCACGAGCTCACGGACCTCGAGAACGAGAAAATCAAAAATTACTGTGTGGCCGTAAAGGAGCGCGGCACGCAGGTGGCGTTTTTGCGGCGCATCGTGCGCGGCGCGGCCGATAAATCCTACGGTATCCACGTGGCGCGGCTCGCGGGCCTGCCGAAGGCGGTGACGCAGCGAGCTGAGGCTATCCTGGGCACGCTCGAGAGCCAGCACGCGGCCGAAATGCAGGCGGCGCAGATGGGGAGCCCGGCGGGCGCGGAGGCAGGCTCTGCCCAGAAGGGGCAGGCTGCTGCCGGGCAGACGGCCCAGGTACAGCCAGCACCAGCGCCCGCTATGGCGTCGCTGTTTGGCAACGCTATCAGCGACGCGCTGCTCGCGCTCGATATCATGACCATGACGCCGCTCGAGGCCATGAACGAACTTTATAAACTGCAGGCACAGGCGAAACAGGAGGCGGGGCAGGCATGAGCATCATCCATCTGCTGGACGACAGTACTATCAATAAAATTGCGGCCGGTGAGGTCGTGGAGCGGCCTGCCTCCGTCGTCAAAGAGCTCGTGGAGAACGCCATCGACGCCGGTGCGACGCGCGTCGAGGTCGAGATTATGGCGGGTGGCACGAGCTTTATCCGCGTGACGGACAACGGCAAGGGCATGAGCCGCGAGGATGCCGAAATGGCTATCCAGCGCCATGCCACGAGCAAAATCCGCGAGGTGAGTGACCTCAATACGGTCGCGACGCTCGGTTTCCGCGGCGAGGCGCTGCCGACCATTGCCTCGGTTTCGCGCTTTACCATGCTGACGCGTGAGGCGGGCAGTGATCTCGGCACGCGCGTCAGCATTACGGGCGGCAAGGACACGGATATCCGCGAGGCAGGTTGCAGCCTCGGTACGACGATACAGGTCGAGGACCTGTTTTTCAACACGCCCGCACGCAAGAAATTCCTCAAGACGAACCACACGGAGACGGCGCATATCAACGACTTTATCGTGAAACTCGCGCTCTCACATCCCGAGATGGCGTTCCGCCTCATCAGCAACAACAAGACGGCTGTGGCCACGCCGGGCAAGGGCAACCTCGTCGATACCATCCGCGCTATCTACGGCGTGAGCGTGGCGAACAGCCTGCTCGGGCTGGAGTTCGTGGGCGAGGATATCAGCGTCGACGGTTACATTACGAAGCCCTCCATGCTCAAGGCGAGCCGCGGCTGGCAGACGTTCATCGTCAACGGCCGCCTCATCCAGAACCGCGCCATCGCCAAGGCCATCGACAACGCCTACCGGGCGCTTATCCCCAAGAGTGGTTATCCGTTTGCCTTACTGAACATCCAGGTACCGCAACGCACCATCGACGTCAATGTGCATCCGCAGAAAAGCGAGCTGAAATTCGAGGACGAGAGCAGCGTGTTCAAGGCCGTTTACAAGGCCGTGCACGATGCGCTGCGCCCCGCCGTGGACCGCACGCTCACGCAGGTGGCGGCTGTGGTGGAGAAACCACACCTTGCGCCGCAGCCCCATTATGCGCAGGAGACCATGCAGTTCCATCCCGCTGTTGCACCGACAAGGCCCGTGTCACAGGGCGATTGGCAGCCGAAGACGTTCTACGAGGCCGCCATGCATACGCCATCCACGATGGGGAATCCTGAGCCAGTCGTCTCGTTTGACGAAGCGCGGGCGGCGGTGCAGCGCCCTCCCGTGCAGTATGTGCCCGTGACACCGCAGGCAGAACAGGTAGCGGATGGCCTGGCTGATCGGGGTGTACCGGGTGTAGCTGGCCATACCGTGACGGGCGAAGCCGGTTCCGAGGAGGAGGGAGCCCCCTGCCAGACGGCAGATGGGCAGACGGATGCGCCGGAACAGCTGGCTGCCGAGGGCAATATTTTCCCGATCGGTCAGGTTGACCTCACCTACATTATCGCGCAGGATGCGAAGGGGCTCTACATCGTCGATCAGCATGCGGCGCATGAGCGCATTCTCTTCGACCGTTTTTCGGCACTGGCGGGGGACATCCCCGCCCAGCAGCTGCTGGTGCATCTGGTGCTTTCTTTCGACAGTAAGGAGTCGGAGCTCATTGCGGCGCATCAGGATCTGTTCCGCCAGCTGGGCTTCGACATGGAGCCGAGCGGCGATGATGAATTCCGCCTGCGGGAGATACCGGCCGATATCCCCGTATCGGAGGCCGAGGACTGTGTGCGGGAGATTCTCACGAACCTCATGGAGAGTCATGCGACCACGGCGCAGGAGATCCGCCAGGCCTGCCTCGCGACGACGGCTTGTCGCGCCGCCATCAAGGCGGGCGAGGAACTGAGCCGTCAGCAGATGCAGATCATCCTCGAGGAACTCGCCCGCACCCCTTATCCCTTCACATGTCCCCATGGCCGCCCGACTATCCTGAAATTCTCCAGCGAAGACCTGGCGAAGATGTTCAAACGCACGGGTTTTGGCTTTTGATTATGGTAACAACGATGCAAGCAACAGAGATAAAAATTGCGGCGGTCGTGACGACGTCGCGGAAGTGGAATGAGGAGACGCTGGCGCTGGCAAAGGTGACGGCGGAGCGGCTGGGCATACCGTATGCGGAGCGGCGCACGCTGTCCATCGACGAGCTGCGCGAGCGCTATGGCGTGCAGGATGTGCTGGTGGCGAAGAACGGCTTGCTCATGCTGGAGACGGCGGGCGGCGAGCTGTTCTTTCACCCGAACATGGCACATCTGCGTATCAAGAATATCCGCCATGGACGGGGTGACCGCATGGGAGAGGCCATGGGCCTGCATGAGGGCATGTGCGTGCTCGACTGCACGCTGGGCTTCGGTGCTGATGCCATCACGGCAGCCTATCTCGTGGGAGAGACGGGGCAGGTCATGGGCGTCGAGTCGCGGCCGCTCATCGAGGCGGTCGTGGGCTGGGGCCTCGCTCATCTCACGGGCGAGAGCCATCATGTGACGGAGGCGATGCGCCGCGTGCACACGGTCTGCAGCGATGCCCTGGCCTATCTGCGCCGGCAGCCGGATAAGAGCGTGGATATTGTTTATTTTGATCCGATGTTCCGTCATCCTTTCTACGAGAGCAAGGCACTCGACCCGCTGCGCGCCGTGGCCGATCCTCGTCCGCTGACGCCGGAGACCGTGGCTGAGGCCTGCCGCGTCGCGCGGCAGCGGGTGGTACTGAAGGAGACAGCTAAAAGTAAGGAGTTCGCGCGCCTCGGTTTTACACAGGTCACGGGCGGTCGCTACAGCAAGGTACATTACGGCATACGTGAGCTTTGAGGTGTCGTCTGACGTATGACTTTCGGGCAGGCGCTTTACATATTTTTTACGTTAATTTAAAAATAATCAATTTTTAAAAAGGATTATCCCTTTCTAAGTAGAATTAATCATAGCAAGGGATAAATGGGAGAGCTATGAAGCATGGCGATGCAACAGACTACAGGTTGCGTGCCCATGTAAACGTATTAAATGGAAAAGAGTGTGACCTATGAAAATCGATGTTGGCAGAGCGTTGTTTCACGATGAAGCAAGCGACAGGTATCGCGTGGTAGCAGAGATTCGCCCTGCAGGCATTCATGGCGATCTTGCCTACCGTTTGGAGCAGGACGCGCCGGAAGACCTGCACAAGGTGTATACGAATTGGCACCGCCCCAATGGCCAGTATAGCCAGGGGGACGGCCAGCTGATTGAGGCAGCCGGGGAGGCTATCGATGCGTGGATGCATTCCCAGCCGGACTGTGATGTAGCCATGCTGGAAGTGGCAGAATAAGTGAATAAAGCAAAGACGCTGTGTGCTCAGAGGGGGAGTGCACAGCGTTTTTGCTTTACATATATGCCCGTTGATGCTACAATAGATATAATGATTTGAGCGGAAAAAACTACATAATGCTGGTGGGCTGCGTGCAGAACGGACAGCCTTGGTTTTTTGCGTATTGATACAATTATGCTTTATGATGAAACCGATATAATATAAATATAGATAATACATAGTGGAGGTGTACTTTTTGGCTAAACAAGCGCAAAAGTTACAAATCATCCCCCTGGGCGGTCTGGGGGAAATCGGCAAGAACATGACGGTAATCCGTTGCGACGAGGAAATCCTCGTCATCGATGCGGGTCTGATGTTCCCAGAGGACGATATGCTGGGCGTCGACCTCGTTATTCCGGATATTACCTATCTGTTGGAGCACAAAGACGAGATCAAGGCCATCGTGCTCACGCATGGCCATGAGGATCACATCGGCGCGCTGCCGTACGTGCTGAAGCAGATCAACGTGCCGGTCTACGGCACGCGCCTGACGCTGGGCATTCTCGAAGGTCGTCTGAAAGAGAACGGTGTGGACTCGGGCAACCTGCATTCGGTCATGCAGGGTGACATCATCAATGTCGGCTGCTTCAGCGTCGGCTTTATCCGCGTGAACCATTCCATACCCGATGCCGTGGGCCTTTCCATCAAGACGCCGGTCGGCATGATCGTGCACACGGGCGACTTCAAGCTCGACTACACGCCGATTGATGGCAAGATGACGGATTTTCGCCGCTTCTCCGATCTCGGCAACAAGGGCGTGCTCGTGATGATGGCGGATTCCACGAATGCGGAGCGCGAGGGCCATACGCCATCGGAACGCACGGTGGGCGCGGCCTTTGACCGCTCATTCCATAAGGCTCGCGGCCGCATCATCGTGGCCACGTTCTCCTCGAACGTGCATCGTATCCAGCAGGTCATCGACACGGCGGTGCGCTACAAGCGCAAGGTGGCCGTACTGGGCCGCAGCATGGTCAACGTCGTGAATATTTCGCTGGAGCTCGGCTACATCCATGCGCCGGAGGGCACGCTCATCGATATCGACGAGATCAATAACTATCGTATGGAGCAGATCGTCGTCATTACGACGGGCAGCCAGGGCGAGCCGATGTCCGCGCTCACGCGTATGGCAATGTCCGACCACCGCAAGGTCGGCATTGTGCCGGGCGATACGGTCATTATCTCCGCGAACCCGATTCCGGGCAACGAGAAGATGGTCGTCAAGACCATCGACAACCTGCTCAAGCTCGGCGCCGATGTCGTCTACGGCCGCAGCGAGGGCATTCACGTCTCCGGCCATGCGAGCCGCGAGGAACTGAAGCTCATGCACAATCTCGTGCGCCCGAAGTTCTTCATCCCGGTGCACGGCGAGTACCATCACCTCGTGAAGCACGCGCAGCTCGCGCAGGAGCTCGGCATGCCGAAAGATCACGTCTTCGTGGGCGAGAACGGCATGGTCTTCGAGTTCACGAAGGATAAGGGTACCGTGACGGGCAAGGTTCAGGCCGGTATGGTCATGGTCGATGGCCTCGGCGTCGGCGATGTCGGCAACATCGTGCTGCGCGACCGCCGTCAGCTCTCGCAGGACGGCATTCTCATCGTCGTCGTGACGATGAACCGCCAGACGAACCGTGTCGTTTCCGGCCCGGATATCGTCTCGCGCGGCTTCGTCTACGTGCGTGAATCCGAGGCCCTTATGGACGAGGCGCGTGCCCGCGTGCAGCAGGCGCTCACGCGTTGCGAGGACGAGAATGTCAAGGAGTGGGCCGCCATCAAGGCCAATGTCCGCGACGCCCTCGGCCGCTATCTCTTCGATAAGACGCGCCGCCGCCCGATGATCCTGCCAATAATCATGGAAATCTGAACATCGTCAAATCGCGCCGCAGGTGGAAAATCCGCCTGCGGCTTTTCATCAGGTAAAGCTTCGGGGATAGCGCAGGCTTGTGTTATAATGGTAAGAGACTATCGTTCTGGCTTGAGGAGGAAATATGGCGAGCGTGGAGATTTATCGGGCGCAGCTCACGCGGGAACCTTTTCTGTGGCGCGAGATGTGCGTGACGGCGCGGCTGCTCACGGAGGGGGTGCCTCTGGAGGAGATTGGCGAGCGGGTTTTTCGGGATAATTTATTCCAGTATCCTACGGAGAAGTCGCTGAAGCGTATGGCGCGTGCCTGCGTGCTGCGCCTGCAGCGGCTGGAGGATGCAGAGGCCGTGCGCCTGATCGCGGAGGCACCGGCAACCGTGTCGCAGCAGCTCTGCCTGTACGCCCTGCTCAAGGACAGCCGCCTGCTGCGGGATTTCATGCTGCAGGTCATCGCGGTTAAATACCAGCAGTGTGATCTGCATTGCAGCCGGGCTGATGTGCGGGCCTTTTTCCTGCAGCTGCAGGGGCAGAATGAGCAGGTGGCGGCCTGGAGCGACAGCACGATTCAGAAAATCAGCGGCGTCATCATGGGCATCCTGATTCAGCTCGGCTACCTGGCGAATCAGCGCAGCGAGGAGCTGCAGCTGGTCTATCTGCAGCCGCAGGTGCGTGACATCATGGAGCGGCACGGCGACCAGGCCTGGCTGGCGATGTTCTATACGGTTTGATTTTGGGACTTGAAAAGGGAAGGAGCGGGACGCATGGCAGAGACAGAACGGTCCATTGGGGAGCTGCTGGATCAGCTGCAGCAGGACATTCAGGATGAGGATTTCCAGGCTGGGCGCGGCACGTCCAACGAGGAAAACATCCATATCTACGGCTACGACCCACGTGACGAGATGACCGTGCGCTGCTTCGTCGCCAGGCTGGAACGCAATAAAGCCCTGCACTGCCGGCTGAAAAGCTACAATCTCTATCAGGTATTCCTGGAGATGCTGCAGGCCAAGCCCAAAGTCTGCGAGCGCATCCCGCAGCTGGAGGCGCGCAAGGGCTCCCGTTTCCTGCTGGAGAAACTGGCTGGCATGATTACGCCGCAGGCTTTTGCGGCGCACATGGCCTACGCGCCGCATGAGCCGGGCGACGTCGTGCTGCTGCATGGCGTGGGCAGCGTCTATCCCTTTATGCGCATGCACACGCTGCTGGAGGCCATTCAGCCGGTCTTTTCGGACGTGCCTGTCGCCGTGCTGTATCCGGGCGTCTACACGGGGCGGGAGCTCAAGCTGTTCAATCTCCTGCCCGCCAACGAGTATTACCGGGGATTCAATATCAGCTGAACCAGTTGCTGCCCGTCTGAGCCGCATTCTACTGAGCACTATGGGAACGCCGACGCTTTCGTCCGTGTTTCCCTGACATAGCATATAGCAAAGGACTGATTTACCGTGGAAATTCAGCAGATGTTCGCCAAGGATATCAACCGTCCCATCAATGGTGTCATCAAAGTCAATCAGGAAGACCGGGATGTCATCCGCCAGGAGGTGGACGAGTACGTCATCACCGACGAACTACGCAAGCATTTCCGCGCTTTTCTGACCGCATATGGCAAGGCCTTTGCCCAGCCGACCGCGGATATCGGTGTCTGGATTGCTGGTTTTTTCGGCAGTGGTAAATCCCACTTCCTCAAGATCCTCTCCTATCTGCTGGACAGCGATCTGGCGGCCGCGTATCAGGTGCGCGCGTGCTTTCAGGAGAAATTCGCGCCGTCGCCGGAGCTGCAGCATCTCCTGACCCAGGCGACGCAGGGCGAGACGGAGACCATCCTGTTCAACATCGACATCGAGGGCCCCATCAACAAGGACAAGACGGCCGTGTTGCGCGTCTTCGCGAAGATGTTCTACAATCATCTGGGTTACTACGGTGAGGATTTGCAGACGGCGCGGCTGGAGCAATACCTCGCGGGCAAGGGCAAGCTGGACGCCTTCAGGCAGGCCTTTGCGGCGGCGTATGGCGACAGCTGGGAGGATGCGCGGGATTCCTTTGCCTTCCTTGAGGATGAGGTCGTGACGGCCATGACCCAGGTGCTGGGCATGAGCGAGGCCTCGGCGCGGGACTGGTTCAATAACAGCAGCAAGCAGGAACTCAGCATCGCGCAGCTGGTCCGCGAAATCAAGGCTTATGTGGCGGGCAAGCCGGACAACTTCCGCCTGCTCTTCATGATCGATGAGGTGGGCCAGTACGTGGGCCGCGACACGGACATGTTGCTTAATCTCCAGTCTCTCGTCGAGGATCTCGGCGCACAATGCGGTGGCAAGGTCTGGGTCATGGCCACGGGCCAGGAGGCGCTGGACGAGATTATCAAGCTGCGGCAGGATGAGTTCTCGCGCATCATGGCCCGCTTCAAGACGCGGCTCTCGCTGTCCTCGTCCTCGGTCGATGAGGTCATCCAGCGCCGCGTGCTCGCCAAGACGGACGCGGCGGAGGCGGTGCTGGCCCGGGTCTACGAGGAGCATGCGGCCTCCCTGGCGAACCTCTTCGTGTTCAAGGACACCAAGACGGATGTGCACACCTACCGCGACCTGCACGAGTTCCAGGTCAACTATCCGTTCATCCCCTATCAGTTCCTGCTGCTGCAAAAGGTCTTCTATCAGGTGCGCAAGCATGGCCAGACGGGCAAGCATCTCTCGGGCGGCGAGCGCTCCATGCTCTCCAGTTTCCAGGAGGCAGCGCAGAAAGTCCAGCACGCGCAGGAGACGGCGCTCGTGCCGTTCTATCGCTTCTACGATACGATGAATACCTTCCTCGACGGCAGCATCCGCCGCGTGGTGGACCGCTGCGAGAAAGCGGCGCAGCGGGGCGAGGGACTGGAGCACTTCGACGTGACCGTGCTGAAATGCCTCTATCTCATCCGCTACGTGGAGGACGAGATGCCGGGCAACGCCGACAACGTGATGATCCTGCTGGCGGATGACATCAACCTCGATAAAATCAAGGCCCGCCGTCGCGTGCAGGCCTCCCTCGACCGCCTGCTGCGGCAGAACTATGTCGGCCGCACGGGCGACGTGTTCCAGTTCCTCACGGATGAGGAGCAGGAGATGCAGGACGCCATCCGCAACGAGGAGGTGGATCTCAGCCAGATTCGCGAGCATATCGGCAAGCTGATTTTCGCGGACATCTATAAAGCCAGCAAGTTCCACTATCAGAACAGCGATTTCGCCTTCAACAAAATCATCGACGGCGCGCTGATGGGCCAGTCGGTGACGGACGGGCTGAAGCTGGAGTTCCTCACGAACGCCTCGGATGTCAGCTCCATGAACGAGCTCAGCCTCGTGGGGCGCTCGGCTGGTGAGGCGCTTGTCGTGCTGGATGCAGAGTCGCGCTACTATGAGTTCGTCGAGGAGTCGCTGCAGATCCGCAAGTACCTCAATCAGCACATGCGGGAGCGCACGTCGAAGCTGGCGGGGCTCATCGGCATGCAGGAGGCCAAGGCGACCCGGCTGGAGGGGCGCGCGCTCGAGGCCATCCGCGATGCCATCCGCCAGGGCAGGTTCTATGCCGACGGCGAGCACCTCACGCTCAAGGCGGGCGAGGCTGTCACGCGCATCAACCAGGCGCTGGAATATCTCGCGCGTCATATCTACAGCAAGCTGGCCTACATCGACCAGCCCGTGGCCACGGAGGATGAGATACGGGCCATCCTCACAGGGACGCAGCCGGCGGCGGACCTGACGGGCAAATTGCCCAACGCGCAGGCGGCCCGGGATATGGCGGAGTACCTGCAGGTGCGCGAGGCGCAGAAACGCCGCACGACGATGGCCGATGTGCAGAGCCGCTATCAGGCCGTGCCCTATGGCTGGCGGGAAATCGACGTGGCGGCGGTGGCGGCGATGCTGCTCGCGGCGCAGCAGGCCACGCTGAAATACGCGGGCGCGAGCGTCCGGCCGGGCGACCCGCACGTGGTGGACCTCCTGCGCAAGCGTTCGGAGATTGGCAGGACCATCATCGCCCAGCGCCAGCAGCTGAGTCAGGCCCGCCTGCGCGCGGCCACGGAGTTCCTCGGCGAGTTCCTGAATACGATGTCGGTGCCGCGTGACCAGAACGGGCTCGTGGACTTCATCAAGCGGGAATTGCAGAAGAAGCTGGACAACTACAAGGCCTGGGAGCGCGACTATGCCCATATTACGTATCCCGGCCAGTTGACGCTCCGTTTGGCCTGCAAATTCCTGCAGGAAATCCTCGCGGCGCAGCAGGACGACTTTGCCCTGCTGGAGGCCCTGGCGGCGCACATCGACGATTTTGAGCGCATCATGGATGACCTGGAGCAGCTGGAGAGTTTTTTCGACAACCAGCGCGAGCTGTTTGACGAGGGCTTTTACTTCTTCCAGAGCATTGGCAAGGATATCGACTATTTCCAGGACCAGCCGGAGATTCTCCAGCAGATTAACCGCATCCGCGCCATCCTGCACGTGCCGGAGGGCCAGCCCTATGACTACACGCGCATTCCCGAGTTGCGCGGCCTCATCGACGCGGTGCGGGCGGCGCACAATGCACTGCTGGCGGAGAAGCGTCAGCAGCAGCAGGCCATCGTCGACCAGTGCGTCTACAACATCAAGGAGGCTGCGGGGCAGACGACCTGTGTGCGGGAGATTGTCGACCGCTACAACAACTACTATCTCGGCCAGCTGCAGAAGTTCGAGCTGGCGCACAGCATCGTGGAGCTCAACGGCATGAAGGACATGCTCTATGAGCAGCAGGAGCGCGCGCTGCAGAGCATCACGAGCACCATCCAGCACCATGAGGAAGCGGCGCGGCAAAAGGTCGAGCCCCAGGGCACGGATGCGGAGCAGAAAAAGCCCGCGACGCCGCGCCCCAAGCTGCCCGTGGTGCATACGGTGGACCGCCGCGGCCTGTTCACGGTGCAGACATTCCACTCGGAAGCGGAGATTGACGCCTACCTGCGCCGCATCGGCGATACGCTGAAACAGCAGCTCAAGGGCGCCGACAGCGTGCGCCTGAGCTGAGAGCGCGAGATAGGACGGAGAACAAAGGAAAAGGAGAGGCCGGCATGGATAAGAACGCCATTAAGAAATATGCCATCTGGGCGCGGCGGGAGCTCATCGAGCGCGTGACGCAGCGGGCGTGGCGCTATGAGGTAAAGGATAATACGCCGCAGGCGGGGCTCACGGCCATCGAGGGGCGCGTGCTGGAGCCCGTGGAGCAGCGCCAGCGCGAGCGTCTGGTGCGCGAGGTGCAGGCGCATGGCTTCCAGGCCGTGATGGAGGAGGCCGCCTACACGTGGTTCAACCGCTTTGCGGCGCTGCGCTTCATGGAGGTCAACGGCTATCTGCCCTCGCATGTGCGCATCTTCTCGGATGAGCAGGGCGCGTTCCAGCCGGAGATCCTGCACGCGTGCCTCACCATGGACGAGCCGTGGCTGGACCAGGCGCGCATCTTCGCCATGCAGGAGAATAACGAGACGGAGGCACTCTATAAATACCTGCTCATCGCGCAGTGCAACGCACTGGGCGAGGTGCTGCCCGCGATGTTCGAGCCCCTCGCGGACTGGACGGAGCTGCTGCTGCCCGACAACCTGCTGCGCGGGGAAAGCGTGCTCGCGCATCTCGTGGCCGATATCCCCGAGGAGGACTGGCGCGACGCCGTGCAGATTATCGGCTGGCTCTATCAGTATTACAATACGGAGCCGAAGAACGCGGTCTTCGCGGCGAAGGACAAGGTGAAGAAAGAAGATATCCCCGCCGCGACGCAGCTCTTCACGCCGGACTGGATTGTGCGCTATATGGTGGAGAACAGCCTCGGCCGCTACTGGCTGGAGCGTCATCCTGAGTGCAGCGCGGAGGCGTTCGGCTGGCGCTACTATCTGCCTGAGGCAGAGCAGGAGCCTGCGGTCGCACAGCAGCTCGCCGCCATCCGCGCGGCCTCCCAGGGCGTGCGCCCCGAGGACATCCGCCTCATCGACCCCTGCATGGGCAGCGGCCATATCCTCGTCTACGCCTTCACCGTGCTCGCGCAGATTTATACGCAGGCGGGCTATCCGCGCCGCCAGATTGCGAAACTCATCCTCGAGCACAATCTCTACGGCCTCGATATCGACGAGCGCGCCTACCAGCTAGCCTATTTCGCCGTGATGATGCAGGCGCGGCAAATCGATTCGCGCATCTTCACGCGCGGCGTGCAGCCGCACCTCGCGGCCATCGTAGAGACGAATGGCATCGAGCCCTTCGAGCTCGCGGAAGAGCCTGGGTTCGATACCATCGTGGTGGAGGAGGTCAATGACCTGCTCGCCCAATTCCGCGATGCGAAGGAATACGGCTCCCTGCTCACGCCCGAGGCCCCCAGCCCCGACCTGCTGGCCCGCTGGGAGAAATTCAAGAACGAGGCCGACCTCAATCTCCTGCTCGCCAGCTGGATCGCCAGCGTCGACGAAATCCTGCCGCAGCTCGTGCAGCAGGCGGAAATCCTCGCGCAGAAATACGAGATCGTCGTCACCAACCCGCCGTATATGGGGAGTGGCATGAGCCCTAACCTTGAAAGGTTTGTCAAAAAGAACTTCGCAGATTATAAATCAGACCTTTTTGCGGCGTGCATTGTGAAGTTTACGCAGATGGCAAAAGATGATGGTTATCTTGGATTTTTGTCACCGTATGTTTGGATGTTTATATCATCGTACGAAAGGTTACGAAATTATTTTATTGATACGAAAACTATAGAGACCTTGATTCAATTTGAGTATTCCGCTTTAGCAGAAGCTACTGTTCCAATTTGTGCGTTTGTTTTACGGAATCAACATACAGGGAAAAAAGGTTGCTACTTGAGATTAACTGAATTTAGAGGAGGTATGGAGGTACAAAGGAGAAAAGCGTTAGATGCGATTACGACTCATGCGAAGGGGATCTATTTTGAAACAAGTGCAGAAGATTTTTCTCGCATCTCAGGCAAACCTATTGTATATTGGCTTCCACAAAGTGCACTTAATGCCTTTACAGAAGAAAATAATCTTGGCAACACTTATGCACCAAAAACTGGAATGAGAACTGGTGATAATGAAAGATTTTTACGTCATTGGTATGAAATTAACAGTAGCAAACTAGGCCTTAATTACCCAAATGCAATAGAAGCAAAGCAATCTAGAAGGAAATGGTTCCCCTATAATAAAGGGGGGAATTTCCGTCAGTGGTATGGAAACAATGATTTAGTAGTAAATTGGGAAAATGATGGATTTGAAATAAAAGAAAACACAAAAAAACATTATCCGAAACTTGGTGATAATCTAGGCTGGAAAATTACGAATGAAGCAGATTATTTCCGCCCAGGTATCACATGGACTGCACTTACCAGTGGGACGAATTCTTTTCGATATAGTTATAAAGGAGCCATTTTTGATTCAAATAAAGGGCCAATGATTTTTGCGGATGAGCCGGATATATTTAATTTATTGGGTTTCTTGAATTCAAAGATTGCTTCTATGTATCTTAATGCAATCAATCCAACGTTATCTTTACAGATAAGTGATTTGAAAAAATTGCCTTTGTTAAATGTACAAAAAGATAAAGCTTCCGAATTAGTAAAAAAGAATATTTTGCTTGCGAAGGTAGATTGGGACTCCTTTGAGACTTCGTGGGACTTTCAGCGGCACCCGCTGCTGACTTATGACACGCCGCGCTTGGCGGACGCCTATCGGGCGTGGCAGGCCACGTGCGAGGAGCGTTTCTGCCAGCTGCGGGCGAACGAGGAGGAGCTGAACCGCATCTTTATCGACATCTATGGCTTGCAGGACGAGCTTACGCCGGACGTGGCGGAGCGGGACGTGACCGTGGCGCGCATCTACGACACGAAGGAGGATATCCCCGAGACGATGAAGGGCAACGCCTACGTGCTCACGCGCGCGGACGTCGTGCGCAGCCTGCTTTCCTATGCCGTGGGCTGCATGTTCGGCCGCTACAGCCTCGACACGCCGGGGCTCGTATACGCGGGCGGCACCTTCGACACCGGCAAGTATCCGAGCTTTGCGCCCGATGACGATGCCATCATCCCCATCTGCGACGAGGACTATTTCCCCGACGACATTACGGGGCGCTTCGTCGCCTGGCTGCGCGCCGCCTACGGCGACACCTGCCTGCAGGAGAACCTCGACTTCATCGCCGCATCGCTCGGCGGCAAGGGCTCCGCGCTCGACACCATCCGCAGCTACTTCCTGAGCGATTTCTATCGCGACCACTGCCAGCGCTACCAGAAACGCCCCATCTACTGGCTCTGCGACGCGGGACGGCGCAACAGCTTCAAGGCGCTCATCTACATCCACCGTTACGACAGGGACACGATGGCGCGCCTGCGCACGGGCTACGTCTACAACCAGCAGGAAATTTACAAGAACCAAATCGACATGCTGGAGCAGCGCGAGGCGAACGCCGCCAGCAACGCGGACCGCACCAGGACCCGCAAGCAGCTCAAGAAAATGCGCGACCAGCTCGACGAAATCCACGCCTACGAGGAACGCGTCCACCACTACGCCGACCTCCGCCAGCCCCTGGACCTCGACGACGGCGTCAAGCACAACTACACCCTCTTCGAAGACATCCTCGCGAAAATCAAGTAAGTTGCAAGAGAAAGGAGTATTGCACTGTCAGGATGGATAGGGGTATAATAATAGCAAATCATAGCATAGGCAGGGGCACAGAACATGAGCGATAAGTCGACGACGAACAGGCATCCCGATGGAGATATATTATCTGATGACAATGCTTCGTATGACCAGACGGCAAAGCACTTTCTCGCGAAGAAACGATTGCTAGCCTTCATTATTCAGCATCTTATCCCCGAGTTTCAGCAGGTCAGCCGCAAGGCCATTGAGGAGAAGTATATCCTTGGCACGCCGCTGGTCAGCGAGGTGCCGGTAAACCCTGGGGAGACGAACCAGCCCAATAATTCCTCCATCCGTGGCTTTGCCCAGGAACACAGTGACGAGGGCGAAGGGAAGATTACGTTTGATATTCTTTTCTACGCCAAGTTGCCGCAGGGTGGGAAAGTCGTGAAGTTCATTATCAATCTCGAAGCCCAAAAGGCAATGCCCAAGGATTATCCCCTGCTCAAGCGAGTGATGTTCTACGGATGCCGACTGGTTTCGTCGCAGAAGGAACGCGACTTTGAGCACAGCGACTATGGCAAGATATGCAAGGTCTACACCATTTGGCTTTGCTTTACCCCGCCGGAGGGGTACGGCAGCGGTATCAACTTCTACAGTATGGGCGAAAAGCATGTTCGTGGCAATTACCACGAATTGCCGGAAAACTACCAGCTGCTGAACGCCGTCGTAGTTTACGTCGGCGACCATAGCACAGGTGATAAACTGCTTAACCTGTTGCGATTGATTTTTAAGCAGGAACTAAGTGGTCAAGAGAAGCGGCAACTGCTGGAACAGAAATACGATATGCAATTAACGAGCAATATGGGAAAGGAGCTGGACAGCATGTGCAATCTTAGTGAGGGTATTTACGAGCGTGGTGAAGTCAATGGCCGTGACTTGGAGAAGCAGAGCACGGTTGAGCGGCTGATTCGCAAGGGCTGGGATTTAACCGATATTGCCGATGCCACGGATTGGTCGGTCGAGCAGATTAAGAGCTTTCTAAAAAGAAAGAAGCTCCAGCTGTCGTGAGGTAATCAATACGAATAAAACACTTGTGGCACCAGCGAAATAGGTGCCTTTCTTTATATACAGATGGGGAATCATATATCCAATAAGGAGCAATGATTATGGATTTAGCGGCGGTACAGGTGGAGCTGGCGAAGCGGTTTGCGCAGCCTCTGCCTCAGTATGATCGGCGGCACATTGTCTTTTGGCAGGACCCAGAGGGAGAGTTCCGTGAGGAGATTGCCTCGCTGGATTTGCCCGATGTGCGGGTACTCGTGCTGGATGGGCACAACAGCTTTATGGCGAAGAAACTGCTGACCGTGGACGACACGGAGCACAACTTCCTCGTCTACGTGCCGTTCCGCTATGAGCAGCTGACGGATAACTGGCTGCTGGACATCGAGCTGATGAGCCAGCCCCCGTTCCATGCCGATCTGGTCTCCAGCTGGCTGCAGGAGCTGCATATCCCCGAGACGCAGGAGTTCCACGACCTCGTGGCGCGCTATCGCCGCTTCTTTCAGGCCAAAGAGCGGCGGCAGAAGTTCGCGGCCTTGCTGCAGGGCAACTATACGCCAGCCCGGTTTATCCTGGGCCTCATGGGGGTGACGGTGGGGGCCGGGGTGGCGACGCCCGAAGCCATTCTGCGGCAGGTATTGGCGGCAGGGGATGAACGGACGGACAATACCTGCTATGCGCAGCTGCAGCATTATGGCCTCGATGATATGTTCTGGCGGCTTGCCCATCAGGCCACAGGCTATCAGGCGGAGGAAAAGCCCGCTTTGTCCCAGCTGCTCGTGCGCATCTTCGTGCTGGCCTCAGACTATGGCCTGGGACGGCGGCTGTTCACGGCCTGGGAGCCGGGGACAGTGCAGCAGCAGACGTTCTGCTATGACCTGCTCACGGAGTGGCAGCAGAGCGGCCGTGAGACGTTCGGCGCGGCGGCGCATTATGCAGAGCAGATGCTGGCCGCGCTGGAGCAACTGGAACAGGTCAGGCCGCATGATCTGTGCAGCTTTGACCTGTTCCCCTGTGTGGATGTGGCCATCCTGCGGCAGGTCATGCGTGACGTGCTGGATAACCTCATCTCCCCTGAGGACCTGCAGGCCATCATCGAGGCCCGCCGTCCCCTGAACTGGCAGGGGCAGGCGGAGCACGGCCGGCGCAGGCAGACGGATGATTTCTACGAGGGCCTCAGCCAGTATGCGGCGATGCGGGCCTTCTTCGATGCGCACGCGCTGGGCTTTCACGCGGCTCAGCCGCAGGAGCTCTGGCAGGCCTATACCAGCGCCTATTACCAGATGGACGCGGCGTACCGTATGTTCCATGTAGCCTTTGCCCGCGTGCTGGAGAACCAGCAGCATCCGCAGCTGGATGACCTGTTCAAGCAGCTGGCCGAGCGGGCGGAGGACCTCTATGCGAACTGGTATCTCGGCCAGCTAGGGGAGAACTGGAGCCGGATTTGCGCACAGGAACTGGCCGCGAACGGCTTTATCGAGGGTATTCCACGGCAGGAAGATTTCTATGCGACGCAGGTACAGGGGCAGAAGAACCGCATTTTTGTCATCATTTCCGATGCCTTGCGCTATGAGGTGGCGGCCAGCCTGGCGACGGCGCTGCGGCAGGAAATGCCCAGCGAGGTTCAGCTGACAGGGTGCCAGGGCATTTTCCCGACGATTACGAAGTTCGGCATGGCGGCGCTGCTGCCGCATCAGCAGCTCGGCCTGAGTGTGGGCACGCATGGCTATAGCGTGCTGGCCGATGGCCAGTCGACCGAGGCGGGCGCGCGCACGGCTGTGCTGCAGTCCGCCCAGCCGCGGAGCGTCGCCCTGCGTTACCGGCAAATCAGGGAGGCCAGGCGGGCCGAACGCCAGGCCATGGTGCAGGGGCAGGAGGTCGTCTATATCTATCACGACACCATCGATGCGGCCAGCCATACGGATGATACGAAGGTCTTCCCCGCCTGTAGCGAGACCATCGACGAGCTGAAAGCCCTCGTGCGCATCATCGTCAATGATTTCGGCGGTGCGCACGTCATCATCACGGCGGACCACGGTTTCCTCTATACCTATCGGCCCTTGCAGGAGGACAGCAAGGTGGCTCGGGGCGTGGCGGCAGAGCAGACGCTGGACGTCGGCCGCCGCTACCTGCTCGCGCGGCAGGGCGCCAGCCCGGAGAACCTGCTGCCCGTGCGTTTTCTGCAGGGAACGACGGACTATGAGGGCTTCGCCCCGCGCGAGTCCATCCGCCTGAAGCTGAAGGGCGCGGGCATGAACTACGTGCACGGCGGCATCAGCCTGCAGGAAATGGTCGTGCCGGTCATCGCGTTCCAGCATGTACGGGCAAGCTCGGTGCGCTATCAGCAGCATAGCGACCGCTACGCCATGAAGCCGGTCGGGCTGCAGCTGCTCACGGCCTCGCGCACCATCAGCAATATGGCCTTTTCGCTGAAATTCTACCAGCCGCAGCCCGTGGGCGGCAGCTGGCAGGCGGCGGTCTACGATATCTGCCTCGTGGACAGTCAGGACAATGCAGTCAGCGATACCCAGCGCATCATCGCGGACAAGACCAGTACGGATGATCCCGAGCGTACCTATCGCTGTGCTTTCCGCCTGAAGGACGGCACCTACGATGCCCATGCCTCGTACCATCTCGTCATCCGCAAGGCCGATACCCAGCAGTTCTGCCAGCGCGAGCCCATGCAGGTAGCCATCGCCTACGAGCATAACGAGATAGATTTTTTCAGCTGATTCGATGATTTGGTGACTTGATTCAGGACAGAGAAATTTTGAGGAGTTGAGGCGGCGATGATACAGGATATTGCACCGCTCAGGCTGGATAACCATTGGCAGCCGGGGCAGGTTGTGCGGGAGGACAGTGTCGTGTTCCATTTCCGGGACGAGCAGGTGCTCGTGCGCGCGCAGGGAGTGGCGGCAGAACCGCTGTTTCCCACGGCGGCGCAGCTGGGCGGCGTGGCACGGCTCGGGGAGTGCCGGTATCTGTTCAGTATCGACGGGCGGGGCTATTTCCTCTGCCTGGCGGCGCAGGTGGCGGTGCCGGCGGGCTATGGCTATGAGCCGGCGCGGCAGGTACGTACGGCGAAGCAGGCGGCACTGAGTGACTTCTACGCCTTTTATACGGCCTGGCATCTCGCCACGTGGTACCGGAGCAACCGCTTCTGCGGCCGCTGCGGCCAGCCCATGCAGCCGGATACGGCGGAGCGGGCCATGCGTTGCCCGGCCTGCGGCCATATCGAGTACCCTCGCATCAATCCGGCCATCATCGCGGGCGTGATCCATGATGACGAAATCCTGCTGACGCAGTACGCGACGCAGCATACGGGGCATAGGAGTACCTTCTATGCGCTCATCGCGGGCTTTACGGAGATCGGCGAGACCTTGGAAGAGACGGTGCAGCGGGAGGTCTACGAGGAGGTCGGGCTCTACGTCAGGAACGTGCGCTACTACAAGTCTCAGCCCTGGGGCAGCGCGGCGGACATTCTCGCGGGCTTTTTCTGCGACGTAGATGGCAGCACGGACATCCACCGCGACACGCGGGAACTGCGCCGTGCGCTCTGGGTGCCGCGGCGGGAAGTGCAGCTGCAGCCCGACGACTGGAGCCTCACGAATGAAATGATGCAGCGCTTCAAAGAGGGGCAGCCCTGTTAAGGCACAGAAAAAGGCAAAGCCGGACGATGCTGGCTTTGCCTTTTTGTTATGCGGTTTTGTGGTATGTCCTGCAACCGATGTTGAAGCGGGCGGATACAGGTTCCGTGATATTCCGCTTATTCTGCGTCGAAGAGGGGCAGGGGCTCGAGGAAGATGATGTCGTCGCGTTTCGAGGCGTCGCCTTCGGCGAGTACGCAGGCCTCGCCACAGACCTTACCACCGGCCTTCTCCGTGAGCTCCCTGAGCGCGCGCATGGAACCGCCCGTGCTGATGACGTCGTCGAGCAGCAGCACCTGGCTGTCCTTGATGAGCTCGATGTCGGGGTCGTTGAGGCAGAGCTTCTGCGTGCCCTTGGTCGTGATGGAGACGTCGTCGACCCAGATCGGGTTCTCCATGTAGGCCTTGATGGATTTGCGCGCCACGACGAAGCGCTTCATGCCCAGCTGCCGTGCGAGCTCGGCGGCGAGGGGGATGCCCTTCGTTTCGGCCGTGAGGATGATCTCGGTATTGGCGGGGACTTTCTTCGCCAGCGCGGCGGCGCAGGCGTCGACGAGCTCGTTGTCGCCGAGCATGATGAAGCCCGCGATCGCGAGATCTTTGGTCACGTTGAGGACGGGCAGCTGGCGCTTCACGCCAGCTACGGTCAGTTCATAATATCTGTTTGCCATATTGTTTTTACACCTTCCGGTTGGAGACGGCACGGGCGGCAGAGTCGCTGCCGTGTCGTCAGATTTTGCACATACATACTTATTATACGCTTTTTGTGCATCTTGCGCAAAAAAGATTTTCCTCATAGGTTTTCGCATCGCGCAGCGCAGCCTCATAAATGTATACAAATAAATTTGCAAAAACTATTGTATTCGGCGGCAAAAAAGCGTACAATACACGCGTAGGGCAAAAGGATGTATTGTTTTAAGTAGAAATATTTTATACAATTAAAGGCTATACATTATAAAGTTATACTTAATAATGTTATACATTATATAATTGCCTTAAATCAATTCCCCGATAATCCGATAAATGATAGATTTGAGCAAAGGTTGTGTTACGGTGTTATGAAAAAGTTCCATCTGAGCGAAGAAGAAATGAACCAGCTGGCAGAGCGTTATGAGACGCCGTTCCTCGTGGCTTCGGCTGCGCAGGTCGAGGACAACTACCGCTTCCTGCGCAAGCATATGCCGCATGTGGGAATCTATTATGCCATGAAGGCGAATCCGACGCCGCAGCTCTTAGAGCGCGTGGCGGGCCTCGGCTCCTGCTTTGACGTGGCTTCGGCCGGTGAAATGGTGCAGCTGCAGGCGCTGGGCGTCGCGGGCTCGCGCATGATTTATGCGAATCCGGTCAAGGATCGGCGCGGCCTGCGCACGGCAGCGGAGCTGGGCGTGCGCCGCATGACGTTCGATGATGCCAGCGAAATCGCGAAGATGGCGCAGTATGTACCGGGGGCGGATGTGCTCGTGCGCATTGCCGTGCGCAACAACAAGGCGCTCGTGGACCTCAATACGAAATTTGGTGCACCGGTGGAGCAGGCTATCCCCCTGCTGCAGCAGGCGAAGGCGGCGGGCCTGAACCCGATCGGTATCTGCTTCCATGTGGGCAGCCAGTCGCTCTCGACGGCGGCCTACGAGGAGGCATTGCTACTCAGTCACGGCCTGTTCCAGCAGGCGGCAGAGGCAGGGATGCACCTCACGGATCTCGATATCGGCGGCGGCTTCCCCGTGCCGTCCCGCGAGGGTCTCGACGTGGATGTGGCGGGGATGCTGCATACCATCGACCGTGCGGTCGCGCGCCTGTTCCCCGATACGGCGGTCTGGTGCGAGCCGGGGCGATTCATGTGCGGCAATGCGATGAACCTCGTGACCACGGTCATCGGCACAAAGGAGCGGCAGGGAAAGCCCTGGTATATCCTCGATGAGGGCGTATATGGCGCACTCTCGGGCATCATCTTTGATCACTGGTCTTATCCGCTGCACTGCTTTGGCCACGGCGCGCGGCAGCAGGCGACGTTCGCGGGCCCGAGCTGCGATGGCATCGACGTGCTCTATCGCGATGTCACGGTGCCACGCCAGCATATCGGCGACCATGTGCTCATCACGGAGATCGGCTCTTATTCGACGGTCAGCGCCACGCGCTTCAACGGTTTCGGGCTGGCGCCGGTGCTGATCTGGGAGGAACAGCCGGAGGCCGCGAAGCGGCAGGAGCAGGAATCCCAGCCCGTGGCACAGGAGGAGGTAGTCTGATGGAGCTTGCTGAAGCAACACATATGCTCATGCATGCGCTGGCAGAGGACAGCATCCAGGCAGAACTGGATCAGGCACGTTCGCAATTGGAAGTTTATCATATTTTATGTAAAATAGAGTATTTTAATTTAACACAGGACGAATTTCGCGAAGCAGTGACTGACTTAAGTCAAATGCAAGACGAAGGATAAAAAAAAATAAAAAATATTGTCAAACAAGCAGGAGAAACTGTTTTCCTGTAGAAGTAAGTATCTGTAAAGAGGGACGAAGGCCATGGGTGCATCATCCGGGCCGGCGTGCTTCCGTCAGATACTTTTTTATTTGCGTTGCGATATGAGAAGGAGGAGAAGTCCATGTTTGGCTGGTATGAAATTTCCAAAGAAGCCAATCATCATCTCAAAATCAGGTACAGTGTGGGAAACTGTTCCGACTGTGACGGGGAAATCCTCTACAATCGGGAGAATGGCAATTTCTATCTGATCGAGCTGGCCAGGGGGACGACGAAGCTGACGACGCGGTACTATGTCGAGGGGATTCGGCAGGTGCTGGCCCAGGGCGATATCACCTGGCAGAAAACCAGCTTCTGGTTCAGTACGATGTATCCGCTGCCCAATGCTTCGCGTGACTGGCATGTCGTGGAGTCGGCACGCTTCGGGCGGCGCGTGGGCCGGTGTTATTGAATTTTGCCTGCTTTTGCAAACGTTTGCAAATTATTCGCTAAGGTACGTGAAAAGCGACTGGTTCTTTTGAACCAGCCGCTTTCTGTATACAGAATGATGTTTTCTTTACAGTTTCTGTGCCGTCAGCACATCATCGAGGGCGTTGAGCACTTCATTGATGTTTTCCTCCGTGATGATGAGGGGCGGCTGGAAGGCGAGGACGTTGCGGGCGGCACCGTTCTTGCCGACGATGAAGCCGCGATCCAGCAGAGCCTCGAGCACGTTGTCGAGCTCCTCCGGCGCGGGTGAGCCGTCAGCGTGGACGAACTCCGCGCCGTCCATGAGGCCGAGGCCTCGCACGTCGCCGATGATGGGATGCTTCCGGGCGAGCTCGCGCAGACCGGCGCGCAGCTGCTTGCCGCGGGCGTAGGCGTTCTCCATGAGGTGATGTTCTTCGATGTAGTCGAGCACGGCGAGGCCGGCGGTGCTGGAGACGGGGTTGCCGCCGAGCGTGGAAGCGCCGGGGCGCGTGTAGGTATCGGCGATCTTCGCCGGCGCAATGAAGGCCGAGATCGGCGCGCCGTTGCCGAGAGCCTTGGCCATGGCCATGATGTCCGGCGTCACGCCCCAGTTCTCGATCGCGAACATCTTGCCCGTGCGGCCAAAGCCTGTCTGCACTTCATCGGTGATGAGCAGTGTGCCGTAGTGGTGGCAGATTTCCTGCACGCGGTTGAAGTAGCCTTTGGGCGGCACGACGCAGCCCGCGTTGGCCTGGATCGGCTCGGCGATGAAGGCACCGGGGTGGCCGGAGGTCGCGGTCTTGATGAGGTCCTCGATGGCGTTGGCGCAGGCGAGGTCGCAGGTGTCCGGCTTTTTATTGAGCGGGCAGCGGTAGCAGTAGGGGTTCGGGGCGAAGTGGATGCCGCCGACGGGGTTCGGGTCGGTGCGCCACATCTGGAGGCCCGTGATGCTCATGCCGAGCTTCGTGCGGCCGTGGAGTCCCTGGCGGAGCGCGATGATTTCGGAATTGCCCGTGTAGATTTCGGCGAGCAGCAGGGCACCTTCCGTGGCCTCAGAGCCTGTGGAGCAGAAGAAGCTCTTCTGCAGATCGCCCGGCGTGACTTCGGCCAGTTTTTCGGCGAGGTTGACGAAGTTTTCCGTGAGGTAGATGTTGCAGACGTGCTGCAGGGTCGTGACCTGCTCCGTGACCTTCTGCGTGATTTCGGGGTTGCAGTGGCCGCAGTTCATGACGGAGACGCCGGCGTAGCAGTCGAGGTAGCGCTGGCCTTCGCTGTCGTAGAGGTACTGCATGGAGCCCTTGACGATCTGGCGGGGATTGCGGTAGAAGTGGGCGAGGCAGGGCATGATGTATTTCTTCTTCTTCGCGATGATGCCCTGGGGGCCGAGGTAGTGATGTTCACTCATATATGATTTCCTTTCATGTGATTGAGGCGGTGCCCGGTCAGGGGCGGGGTGTCCTTTGCCTGCGTGGGGGTGGCGCTGGGGGTACTTTTGCTACGCTCCACAAACGACCCTCCGCTGATAGCCCAACATCTTAGAACTTTGGCCCGGCTGAAGCGCGGGCCGAGTATTCAGCTCAATGTTATCCAACAGATTCTGGAGGGCCGCCGGCTTCGCCGGTTGAAGTGTTCCGCTCCGCAAAAGCACCCCCAGCGTCACGAACCAATACGAGCCGTTTACTCAGATTGAGTTGCGAGACTGGCGGAATCTATAGGTGCCGAGGCCGAGCTGGCGGGGGCTGGCTTCCTTGATTTTTGTGAAAGTCAGTTCGTCGTAAGCTTCTTTGCCCGCGCTGAGGTTATCGAGGGCTTCGCGGTAGGCTTTGGTGAGCAGGGCCGTGAGCTCCGGCGTGTAGTCCTGGGCCTCGATGCGGTAGGAGGCGACGCCGTTGAATTTGCTCAGATAGGGGTAGAGGCAGAGGTCCTTGGCGAAGTAGATGTGGTTGCGGCCGTATTGGTCGATGCGGATGGGATGAACCTCTTTGGCGTTGTCGCGCAGGGCGTAGTGGCGGTCCATGATTTCCGGGTTGTCGAGCTCGTTGTAGTGGGGCAGGGACATGGCCGGGATGTTGTGGTCGCAGATCATGGCCTCGTAGGCGCCGTGGACGACGACCTCGATGGGCAGCGTGCTGGTTTCGACGATTTCGCGCAGCTGCTCGAAGGAGAGCTCGTAGGAGCTGGTGGCCATGGTGAGGCCGTTGTCCTTGAGGAACTCAGCCGCGAGATGATTGAAGAGGTTGAAGGAGAGGTCGGCCTGCACGGGGAAGTGCGTGAGGCTCTGGGCGAGCTTCAGGGAGCCCAGGTTGCTGACCATGATGCCGTCGAAGTCTTTATCCCTGATGGCGTTCAGGAACTGCTCCAGTTCGCCGCATTCCCGGCGCATGGTCGTGCGCGGTGTGTTGATGACGACTTTCGCCTTGCCTCTGGCATAGGCGAGGATTTCCTCATAATCTGCGAGCGTCCAGGGGTAGAGTGGTCGGAAAGCTTCGCCGCCAACGTAGACCGCGTCGGCACCGTTGTCGATGGCGGCCTTCGCTGCATCCACCGTGTTTACGCGTACGGAGAGCGTGCGGTGCGGTGCGTTTTCCTTGTCGATAGCGCGCTCCTGATTGAGAATGTCGTCCTGGAAGCCGGCTTCTTCGATGGCGTCGGAGAAGAAGCGCGGCTCGCGTTCGCCCGTGAAGCCGATGTCCTTTGCCGTAGGCTGGCCGAAGGCAAAGGTGGTCGTGAAGTCGCGTGCGCGGTTATCGTAGAGCTTTTTCCAGCCTTCTTCGTCCGTGTGGTAGCCGTTCGGGTCGGCGATGTAGGCATCAATGGCCTTGCGGTAGGTGCTGACGATGCGGCGGATGAATCCTGCCGGACGCATGCGGCCCTCGATCTTGAAGGAGAAGACACCAGCCTGGATGAGCTGCGGGATGGCGCGGTACATGCACATGTCCTTGAGAGCGAGCTTGTAGGCACCGGGGCCGTCCTGATCCAGCGTCTCGCCTGTCTTTTCGTCGATGAGCGTGTAGGCCCAGCGGCAGGGCTTGAGGCAGCGGCCGCGGTTGCCGCTCTGGCTGAAGACGACGCCGGAGTGGATGCACTGGCCGGATTCGGAGAAGCACATGTCGCCATGCATGAAGTATTCGACCTCGATGCCCGTCTTTTCACGGAAGAGCGAGAGCTCGGAGAGCGTCATCTCGCGGCCCACGACGATGCGCGTGATGCCGTATTCCTTGAGCTTTTCGATGGCGTAGGCGTTGTGCGTGTTCATCATCACGGAGGTGTGCAGTGGGATGTCGATGCCGAGGTCGCGCACGAGCTTCAGCACGGCGAAGTCCTGCACGAGGATGGCATCGGGGCGGATTTCGTTCAGGTAGCGCAGATAGTCCCTGAGTGCGGGGAGTTCCTCGTCGCTGATGAGGTTGTTCAGCGTGATGTAGAGGCGCACGCCGTGGCTGTGCGTGTAGGCGATGGCCTTTTTCAGCATCTCGTCGTCAAAGTTGAAGTCGCCTTCGTGCATGCGCATGTTGAAGTGCTTGCCGCCGAGGTAGACCGCGTCTGCACCGGCCTCTACGGCAGCCTCCAGAGCGTCCCAGGTGCCGGCCGGAGCCAGCAGTTCTACCGATTTGCGCGTCAGATTCATAGTAACAGGTTCTCCTTTACGAATATGTACCGTCTTAACGGTATGTATATGTCATGTTTGATATTTTGAGTTGCAGATACGAACTCCAACCTACAGTATAGCAGGTAGCAGGGCGAAGGGCAAATGTTGCCATGGCAACATGCAAAAAAATTCCTGCCGATGGGCAAAAGTACGTCAGCAGGATTTCTCCTGCCATGGATCGCCGGATGCTGTTTGTCCTGAAAAGACAAACAGGTAAACAAAAGTTCCACGCCTAAAGTCTTATTTTCTGCCTTGCGCATACATAATACATCTTAAGCGGACAAAAATAATTAATTTTTAACACAGATAAGGCAGGAAATCGCTATCTTTTGGCCAATAGTAACATATCGGATTAGTTTAACAGATATATTCAGGGAGGAGTTCCTATGGTGTTGGGAATCAGACAGAAATTTATTGTCCTATGCGGGCTGGTTGGCGCGCTGCTGGCCGTTGTCTCGCTGTTGGGATATTTTATGGCCTACCGTGCCCTTGATGCGAGCATCAAGGGCGAGATTACGGCAAGCATGGCCAGCGAGCAACGCGATCTGGCGGGCTGGGTGAAGGAGCACGTGCGCATTTCCGAGGATCTGGCCAATCATGCAGCAGACCTGGATGCGGCAGCAGCGGGCGGCCATCCGTCGCATAAGCTCTTTGCCCCGTCCAAGGATGAGATGCTGCTCGGTCTCACCCTGGCGCGGGATGATAGCACGGTCGTGAGCTGGCCCTCGGGCGATATCACCGGCAAGCTGGATCCGCATACGCGCAGCTGGTACAACGATGCCAAGGCGGCGGGACATACCATCTACACGGATCCGTACAAGGATGCCATCACGGGCAAGCTCTGCATGTCGATTGCCACGCCGTATTACGATGCAAATGGGGCTTTTGCGGGGGCGACCTGCGAGGATGTATCGCTGGAGAGCCTGGAGCAGTATGCCGGCAGCATCCACTACAAGGGTGAAGGCGTTGGCGCAATCATCGGCCAGGATGGCGTCATCGTGGCCGCGGCGGACAGCAGTATGACGGGCAAGTCCGTGTCGGAGTACGCTTCGCTGCAGCCGCATTTCAGCGAGATGCAGAACAATAAATCCGGCTATTTCATCACCGATGTAGCGGGCGAAAAGACGATTATCGCCTACGATACGGTGGCGGGCCCGAACTGGATTATGGCACTGGCAGTGCCGGAGAGTACGGTCTTTGCCAGCATGACCTCGATGAAATGGATGTTCCTCATCGTGACGCTCGTGAGCCTCGTGCTCGTTCTGCTCGTCACGCGTCAGTTTGCGCTGCGCATCGTGACGCCGGTGCGGACGTTGCAGGCACAGGCTGGTGAGCTGGCCAAAGGCAACCTGCGCATCGACGACTGCGCGGTCACGAGCCAGGATGAGCTCGGCCAGCTGGCCCACTCTTTCAACGAAATGACGGCCAGCCTGCGTCAGTTGCTGCAGAATGTCTCCAAGACTACGGAGCAGGTCGCCTCGGCCTCCGAGGAACTCACGGCGAACTCTGACCAGTCGGCACAGGCCAGCCAGAGCGTGGCGCAGACCATCGTCGATGTGGCCAATAGCATGGAGGAACAGCTACGTGGCGTGGACGGCGTGAAACAGCACGTTGATCAGGTCTACACGCAGGTCGGTGCGATGACGGACAAGGCGAAGGTCATCACGCAGCGTTCGGCTGAGACGGCGGAGGCCGCGGCCAAGGGACAGCAGCTCATGCAGGGCTCTGTCGATCAGATGGCGGAAATCGAGCAGAGCGTGAACGCGACCTCGGCCGTGATGGATAAGCTCGGTGCCAATTCCCAGGAAATCGGCACCATCGTCGAGACCATTTCGGGGATTGCCGAGCAGACGAACCTGCTTGCCCTCAACGCGGCCATTGAGGCGGCGCGCGCCGGTGAACAGGGACGCGGTTTCTCCGTCGTGGCCGATGAGGTGCGCAAGCTGGCCGAGGCGTCCCAGCAGGCGGCCGGTGAAATAACGGCGCGCATCGAGACCATCCAGCACGATACGGAGCAGGCCCTGGCCAGCATGCAGCAGGGCACGGAGCGCGTGAAGTCCGGCATGGCCTCCATCCGCGAGGTTGGTACGGAGTTTGGCGATATCATGACGCAGATCGGCCAGACGAAGGACGATATGCTGGGCATCAGCGAGGCCGTGCAGAAGCTCGCGGATAGCACGCAGGAAATCGTGCAGGTCGTCGACAACATCGACACGATCAGCCGCAAGACTTCGGAGAATACGCAGACCATCAGCGCTGCCGCCGAGCAGCAGGGTGCCTCGACCGAGGAGATTGCCGCAGCCTCTCGCAGCCTCGCCGGTCTCGCCGAAGAGCTGCAGACGGCCACGAAGAAGTTCAAGGTCTAAGACTTTGCTCTACCGCGCATAAAAATAGCACCTCTTTGCCATCAATATAAATAACAGGATTCAATCAAGCACGTTGCATTTCTCTGCTTTTTGTGCTATATTGTAACGTATCGTGGCGATGATGAAGGAAAGTAGTCTTTGCTGACTGTGCAGAGAGAGCCTCCGGCTGGTGGAAGGGGGCGGCAGGGCAGGGGTGAAGTTCCCTTCGGAGTTTCCAGGTGAAGCAGCAGTAGCCGGGACGCGGGGCGGCGTTATGGCCAGCAAAAGTGATAAATCAGAGTGGTACCGCGAAAGCGTATATCGAGAGATACAAGCCTTCGCCTCTGGGAGCCAGGTCTCCCGAGGTGGAGGCTTTTCCTATTATCTGAGGAGGTTCTGTTCAATGGCCATGGAAGAGAAGATTGAAGCCCTGAAGGCACAGGCAGCGGAGGCAGTCCGGAATGCGGCCTCGACGCTCAGCGAGCTGGATGACATTCGCGTGCAGTTCCTGGGCAAGAAAGGCGAGTTCACGAGCATTCTGCGCGGCATGGGGGCCGTCGCAAAGGAAGACCGCCCGAAGATCGGCAAGATCGTCAACGAGGCGAAGGCGCAGGTCGAGGCGCTAATTGCCGAGAAGAACGAGGAGCTCAAGGCGCGCGCGCTGGAAGAGCGTCTCGCGCAGGAGAAAATCGACGTCACGCTGCCGGGCCGCCGCCAGCCACTCGGGCATCTGCATCCGCTGACGCTCACGCTGGAGCGTATCAAGGATATCTTCTTCCGCATGGGCTTCTCCGTCGAGGAGGGCCCGGAGATCGAGCGCGACTACTTCAACTTTGAGGCGCTGAACCTGCCGAAGGATCATCCGGCGCGCGACATGCAGGATTCTTTCTATATTACGGATGAAATCCTCATGCGTTCGCAGACCTCGCCGGTGCAGGCGCGCACGATGCAGAAGAACGAGCCGAACGCGCCGATCCGCATGATCGCGCCGGGCCGCGTCTATCGCCGCGACGAGTACGATGCGACGCATTCGCCGATGTTCACGCAGGTCGAAGGCCTCGTGATCGACGAGGGCATCAGCCTCGGCGACCTCAAGGGTACGCTGGAGCTCTTCCTGCATCAGATCTTCAATGAGAACGTCGGCGTGCGCTTCCGCCCGAGTTTCTTCCCCTTCACGGAGCCGTCGGCTGAGGTCGATATCTCCTGCGTCATGTGCCACGGCAAGGGCTGCAAGGTCTGCAAGGGCACGGGCTGGCTCGAGATTCTCGGCGCGGGCATGGTGCATCCGCACGTGCTGGAAATGAGCGGCTATGACCCGAAGAAGGTCAGCGGCTTCGCCTTTGGCATGGGCGTAGAGCGCATCGCGATGCTCAGCTATGGCGTCGACGACCTGCGTCTGTTCTATGACAATGACCAGCGCTTCCTGAGCCAGTTCTGATTTTGCGGAGGGGATTTTATCATGCAGGTATCCATCAAATGGTTAAAACATTATATTGATTTCGACTGGTCTGCCGAGGAACTGGCGGACAAATACACGATGGCTGGCGTGCCGGTGGAGAATGTCGTGCGTCAGGACGAAGGGCTCGATAAGGTCATCACGGGCCGCATCGAGGAGATTACGGCGCATCCGGACTCCGACCATCTGCAGATCTGCCAGATGAATGTGGGCGGCAAGGATCGCATCCAGATCATCACGGGCGCACAGAACGTCAAAGAAGGTCAGGTCGTGCCCGTCGCCATGGTCGGCGCGCATCTGCCGAACGGCGCGCACATCAAGAAGGGCAAGCTGCGCGGCCTGCCCTCCAATGGCATGCTCTGCAGCGCGGGCGAGCTGCATCTCGATACGACGAACCTCACGGAGGAGCAGCTGAACGGCATCTACATCCTGCCGGAGGATACGCCGGTCGGCGTGCCTGTCGCCAGTGTGCTCGGCCTCGATGACGCCGTGCTCGAGTTCGAGCTCACGGCCAATCGCGGCGACTGCTTCAGCGTGCTGGGCCTCGTGCGCGAGATCGCCGTGCTCACGGGCAACCAGCCGAAGTGGCCGGTCATCCAGTGCAAGGAGGATGACGAGGCCAAGGCTGCCGAGATGCTCAGCTGCGGCATCGATGCGCCGGAGCTCTGCCAGCGCTATACAGCACGCGTCATCAAGAACGTGAAGATCGGCCCGTCGCCGGTCTGGATGCAGGAGCGCCTCGAGGGTGCCGGCATCCGTGCCATCAACAACGTCGTCGATGTGACGAATTACGTCATGCTGGAGCTCGGCCAGCCGATGCACGCCTATGACTACGACCAGATTACGGGCCACACGCTGACGGCGCGCCTCGCCAAGGCAGGCGAGAACCTGCACACCCTCGATGACAGCGACCGCGTGGCCAAGGGAACGGAACTCGTCATCGCAGACAGCGAGCATCCGGCGGGCCTTGCAGGCATCATGGGCGGCCTCGAGACCGAGGTCACGGAGAACACGAAGACCATCGTGCTGGAGGCGGCTTCCTTCAACGGGCCGAATATTCGCCGCACTTCCCGCGCTTGCGGCCTGCACACGGAGGCATCGGGACGCTTCGAGCGTGGCGTGAACGTGCCGGATATCCCGCAGGCCCTCGACCGCGCCGCTCAGCTGTTGCAGGACATGGGCGCCTGCACGGTGACGCAGGGCATCATCGACGTCTATCCTGAGCTGAAAGCCAAGGTTACCATCGACTACACGGCAGACCAGATCAACCGCCGCCTCGGTACGGCTTTGACGGCTGTGCAGATGAACGAGATCCTGGTGAAGCTCGGCTTCGATGTCCAGAAGCTGGCGGGCGATAAATTCCGCGCGACCGTGCCGAATTGGCGCAATGACTGCACGCTGATGGAAGATCTCTCCGAGGAAGTCGCGCGCATCTATGGCCTCGACAACATCAAGAGCACGACGCCCTTTGGCCATGTCATGCAGGGCCAGAAGAGCGAGAAACAGGTCTTTGTCGAGCGCATCAAGCACATCCTCGTGGGGCTCGGCATGACGGAGGAGCTCTCCTTCAGTTTCACGAATACGGACATGCTGGATAAGCTGCTCGTGCCCGCCGACTCGAAGCTGCGCCAGGCCATCCCCATCATGAACCCGCTGACGGATGAGGCACCGCTCGTGCGCACCTGCCTGCTGACCTCCATCATGGAGAATGCGCTGCGCAATTTCTCGCGCAAGAACATGGACCTCAAGTACTTTGACGTGGCACCGGTATTCTTCCCGAAGCAGCTGCCACTTACGGAACTGCCGGAGGAGCGCCTCGAGCTCGTCGGCCTTATCACTGGCCGTCGCGAGACCGCGGGCTGGAATCAGGGCAACGAGAACGTTGACTTCTACGATATGAAGGGCATCGTCGAGGAGCTGTTCCTGCAGCTCGGTCTTACGCGCTATACCGTGGAGGCAGGCGAGCACTTCGCGCTGCATCCGGGCAAGACGGCGCTCTTCAAGAAGGGCCGCGATGTGCTGGCAGCTGTGGGCGAGCTCCATCCGCAGGCCGCCGCGAACTTCGGCGTAAAGCAGAAGATCTATCTCTTCACGATGGATGTGGCTACGCTGATGAAGTATAGCGGTCAGCAGGCGAAGATCGAGTCCCTGCCGAAGTACCCGGCCATTTCCCGTGATCTCGCGATGGTCGTCGATACGGATACGGCAGCCGGCGAGATCGAGCGCGTGATTAAGAAGCACGGCGGCAACGAGCTCAAGAGCATCACGCTGTTCGATGTCTATACGGGCGCTCAGGTCGGTGAGGGTAAGAAGAGCCTCGCCTTCAACTTGCAGTTCCAGTCAAAAGAGCGTACACTTAAAGATGAAGAGGCCGATCAGGCTTTCCAGAATATCCTGCAGGCAGTTGAGCAGCAGTTTGCGGCTGAGCTGCGCAGCTAATAGGTGGTGACGCCCATGCCGGAAAAGGCAAAGCAGAAAAAAGAAAAGAAGCAGGAGCGTGTCGTCGTCGAGATTTTCGGCCAGGATTACGCGTTGCGTACCGACGAGCCGGAATACCTGCGGCAGCTGGCCACCGTCGTGGATAAGCAGATGAAGCAGACCGCCCGCAAGGCGCATACCTTCGACGCGACGAAGATCGCCGTCCTCGGTGCGCTGCAGATTGCGGATGAGTACTGCAAGCTGCGCAAGGATTACGATGAGCTGGTGGAGCTGCTGGACGAGAAATAAGCCCGGCAGTGCCGAAAGGCGGTAGAGAGACCTCAGCAGTCACATGATGTGGCCGCAGGGGTCTCTTGCTATCTCTGAGAAAAGGGTGGAATGCTGCATGACGGAACTTTGGCCGAAACTGACGGTGAGGCGGCGATTCCTGCTGCAAAATCTGGTCATGGTGCTCGTGCCGGTACTCTTGCTGGTTTTTATCGGTGCAGGCACGTATTATGGCCTCAGGGCCACGGGCAATTTCCGTGACCGCGAGATGGAACTGCTGTGGCCGGAGGCCGGGTCGGCGGTGCCGGTGTCGCTGGCTCTCAGTCATCTGCGGGCGCATGTGGATATGTCGGAACTGGAGGACGGGCATCAGGATATTGTGCCGCGCCGTTATTTCACCAGCGTGGAAGCGCTGGGTATGCGCGTGGCTGTCCTGCATGACGGCCAGGTCAACTATGAGACCGAGCCGGGCAATGCGCAGGCACTGGTGGCCGAGACCTATGCACGCGCGCCCATGAGTCAGAACATATATCGCTGGGACGACGATGGACTTGTGTTCCGCTACCAGAATCCGGAGCATCGGGCGATAGCCGTAGCGGTTATGGACAGGCCCTTCGTGCTCGATGAGGGTTACTTCCCCGCCAATATGGCCCGCCTGTTGGAAAAATTGCTGGTGGCTGTGGTCTTGCTCGCCTCACTCATCATCGCCGGTGTGGGGTATTTCCTGGCGCGGCGCGGTGCGCGGCATATCCTGCAGCCTCTGACTGAGCTGCAGCAGTCGGCCAGACGCATTGGTGCGGGTGACTACGATACGTCGGTGCCAGTATATCATGATGATGAACTGGGGGAGACGGCGGCGGTCTTTGAGCGGATGCGTCAGCAGCTCAGAAGCGATCGCCAGCTCCGTAAGCGTTATGAGCGCAACTGGCAGGAGCTCATGGCGGGGATTGCCCATGATCTTGCGACGCCGCTGACAAAAATTCAGGGCTTTACCGAAGGCATTACGGATGGCATTGCCAATACCCCGGAAAAAAGGCGCCATTACCTCGAACGCATACACGCAACGAGCAAACAGATGGAAGGGCTCGTGCGCCAGCTCTTCCTGGTATCGAAGCTGGAACTGGGGGAGGTGGCCTTTCAATGGCAGCAGCTGCCGGTGCGGCGCGTGCTGCAGGGCTATGTGGCAGAACAGCAGGATAACCTGCCTAAAGGATTTGACCTGCGATTCGCCGATGACTGGCCGCAGGACAGTGAACCGCTGCTGCGGCTGGATCGGGATCAGTTCCACCGCGTGCTGGATAATCTGCTCAGCAACAGTATCCGCTACCAGATGGGTGATCAGGGCAGCCTGACATTCCAGCTCTATCGGTCGGGAGAACAGCTGGTTATCCGTGCGCAGGATACGGGCAAGGGCGTGGTCGCAGAGGAACTGCCGCATCTTTTTGAGAGCTTTTACCGCACGGATAAGGCGCGCGTCAATGTGGCGGGCGGCAGCGGCCTCGGCCTGGCCATCGTGCGCCATATCATCGAGGCCATGCAGGGCAGCGTGCGCGCGGAGCAGGTGCCGGAAGGCGGCCTCAGGATTGTTATGACCTTTCCCTGGCAGGAGAGGCGGGAGAAGAAATGAGTATGCAGAAAATTCTTATCGTGGAAGATGATATCGATATCGCCGAGCTGGAGCGGGATTATTTCGAGGCGGCGGGTTTCGCCGCGACCATCGAGACGGATGGCAGGCGCGGGCAGGAAGCAGCGCTCACGGGCGGCTATGACCTCGTGGTGCTCGACCTCATGCTGCCGGGGGAGGATGGCTTTGCCATTTGCCGCGCCCTGCGGCAGCAATCGGATATACCCATCGTATTCGTTTCGGCCCGGCAGACGGACGTGGATAAGATCCGCAGCTTCGGCCTCGGTGCGGACGACTACCTGACGAAGCCTTTCAGTCCCGGGGAACTGGTGGCGCGCTGCCAGGCACATTTGCGCCGCTATGCCCAGCTGAAGGGCCACACACATCAGGCGCAGCAATGCCTGCAAGCTCGTGGCCTCGAACTGCGCAAGGCGGAGCATCGCGTGTTCCTCGATGGCAGGGAAATCGTGTTGCCGCATCGGGAATTCGACCTGCTGGCCTTTCTCATGGAGAATGCGGGCTGCATTTTTTCCCGCGATACGCTTTTTGAGCGCCTTTGGGGGCTGGATGCCCTCGGCAGTACGGCCACTGTTGCCGTGCACATCAACCGCATCCGCGAACGCCTCGGCGACAACAGCACGCAGCCCCGCTTCATCGAGACCGTGCGCGGTGCAGGCTACCGCTTCCGTAAGGATTGATACAGCTGATATAGCGGTACGCAAAACACAGATACGCAAAAAGACTGCCTCGCTGGGGCAGCCTTTTGTATTTGGAAAATTATAGGGCGATTTAATCAGCGTTTCCTTAACGATTATGCAGCAGGCCGCGCTGGTAGAGGTCGCTGGCCTGTTCGTACCAGGCGAGGGCCTGCTGGTTGAGGACGGGGGGCACGGATTCCTCGCTGTACTGGCTCGTCTGCCAGTCGTCGATGTGGCGGGCATCGGCCTGCTGGTCCGGTGTCAGCACGATGAGCTGGTCGTCCTGTACGAGGCCGAGCCCCTGATACGTGCTGATGAAGGCACGGTCCACAGCGGGGTCGGTCTGGAAGAGGTCGCGTCCCAGCCAGCTCGTGCGGTAGGAGAGCCCTGCCATGCCGAGCAGGGTCGGCCCCAGGTCCATCTGGCTCACGAGGCGGTCGGTGCGGCCCGGCTGGATGAGTCCCGGCGCGTAGACGAGGCAGGGGATGTGGTAGCGATGCACGGGCAGCGTCGTCTTGCCCGCGACGTCGGCCTGATGATCGGCCACGATGACGAAAATCGTGTTGTTGAACCAGGGCTTTTCTTTGGCGCGCTCGAGGAAGTCGTGGATGGCCCAGTCCGTATAGCGCACGGCGCCGTTGCGCGTACCCTGCTTACCCTCGACACGGCCCATGGGGAAGGTGTAGGGGCGGTGGTTCGAAGTCGTCATGACCATTTCGAAGGCGGGCTCACCCGCAGCCGCGTGCTCGTCCATGGCGCGCAGCACCTGCGTGAAGAGCGTCTCGTCGGCCACGCCCCAGACGGTTTCCTGAATGATGTCATCCTTGGGCACAGAGAGACGGTCACGAATCGTATAGCCATTGCTTTCGAAGAACGCATTCATGTTGTCGAAATAGCCGTAGCCGCCATAGAGGAAGTCGCGGGCGTAGCCATTCTGGCGGAAGGCATCGCCGAGCGAGCTGAGATCCTCGTTGCCCGCGCGGCGCAGGATGGACTGGCCGGGCGTTGGCGGCACGGCCAGGGTGATGGCCTCGAGGCCGCGCACCGTGCGTGTACCCGTCGCGTACATGTTGGAGAAAACGAAGGATTCCTGGGCCAGCGCATCGAGATACGGCGTCTGCGACTCTCTGGCACCGAAGGCACCGCAATAGCTGCTGCTCAGGCTCTCCACCGTGATGAGCACAACATTGGGCTTTTTGCCCGTCAGTTCATTTTCGTTATGTACTTCGCGCAGGGTGCTGTCGTCGTCGAGAAAGGTCACGTTCGGGGCACTCAGGTTCTGACGCAGCTGTGCCAGCCCGGCGTCTTTGTCGCCCGTTTCGTAGAAGGTTTCGTAGTCGAGCTCGTTGGCAAAGTAAGCGTGCACGAACTCATAGGGGCCGTTGCCTGTCAGCTCGTTGTTGTAGCGGTTCGCCGTGAGATGCGTGTGCCAGCTGGCAGAGGTCAGCGTGGCAGCACCTGCGGGCAGGAGAATGCCGGCGAGGCAGAGGGCGAGCGCGCGGCGCGGTGCCCAATTATACTCCTGTGGCAGCCAGCGGCTCTGTCCCCAGGTGATGAGTCCCGCGAGAATCAGGATGGCGGGGATGATCAGTCCCATGTGGTAGGACTGGAAAATCATGCCAATCATTTCGTGCGTGTAGACGAGATAATCGACGGCGATGAAGTTGAAGTTCGTATGGAACTCCGCCCAGTAGAGATAGAGCGCGATGGCACAGAAGACCATGAAGACATTCAGCAGGAACGTCAATGCGGCGAGGCCATAGCGGTGTACGCGTGCAGAGAGAAAATGCTGCGGTATGAGCAGGTAAACCAGCGGCAGCAGGCAGAAGAACACGCCCGCACTGAGGTCGTAGATGAAGCCGAGACCAAAGCACTTTATCAGGTCGGGCACGGCGAGCGAGGCCGCGCCCGCCGCACTCAGGAGCATGACGAGACGCGTGAGCATCTGTACCGCGCACCAGCTGGTGAGCAGCAGGAGCAGATAGGAGACCGCACTGCCCGGACGGCGTGAAGTGGAAAAATACGACATGGATAAGACCTTCCTTTTAGCATACCATAGCTTATTGTCTTTCAGCATAAAGGAAGAACTTATCCGTCAAATAATGTCGCCTTAAACAATAGATAAACTCTTGTGTATAGGTGCCATTACAAGTCGATATAACGCGCTCTCGTCAGTGTGGCTTCGCGGTGGGCGATGGCGATGATGGTGCGGTGGCGGGCGGCGCGGTCCAGGGTCTGGAGCACGTGCCGGGCCGTGGCGGTGTCGAGGTGGGCCGTGAACTCGTCGAGGAGCAGCAGCGGCGGGTCACAGGCGAGGGCACGCGCGAGGGCGAGCAGCTGCCATTGGCCTGCGGAGAAAGTGACCTGCCCGATGGGTGTGTCGAGGCCCTGTGGCATTTTCTCCACCGCGGGCGTCAGCCCCGTCACGTCCAGCAGGGCCCAGAGGTCGCTGTCGGGCATGCTGGCAGTTGGGATTGGCTGTTTTGCCAGCGAAACGGTGGTTGTGATTTCTGGGGAGACGTCAGGTGCGTCTCCTATTTTTGCTGTCTTTTTTTCGCTTGTGGGTTGCAGCTCGCCCTGTGCCAGCGTGAGCTGGTCGCGCAGGGTGCCGGCGACGCGGGGGCAGTCCTGCTCGACGATGCCGAAGAGCAGGCGGCGCTGCTCCGGTGCTATCTGGTCCGGTGCCTGGCCGCAGAGGGTGACCGTGCCCTGCGTGGGCGTATAGAGGCCCGTGAGCAGGCGGAAGAGCGTCGTCTTGCCCGCGCCCGTGCGGCCGCGGATGACGACGTGCTCGCCGGGCTGCACGGTCAGGTTGAAGTGCTGAATCACGGGCGTTTGTCCATCATAGCTAAAGCTGACATCGGCGAATACACAGGCAGGGGTGCTGGCAGAGAGCGTTTGGCTGCTGGACGCTGTGTCCGTGGCCGTATGTGCGGGTGCAGCCTTGTCCGTCGAGGATACAGGCATAGATTCCGTATTGGCTGCAGGAGGGACAGTGCCGGCTGCCTTTCCTGCGGGCAGCGGGAGTTCCGGCAGGGCGAGGAAGCTGCGCACGCGTTCCAGGGCGGCCGTGGCGGTTTGGATGTGCTGAATCTCCATGCCGAGCGCCTCCAGCGGCGCGAAGAGGGAGAGGATGTAGGTCGTCATGGCGACGGCCTGGCCGACGGATAGGCCGAAGAGGGCGCGCGTGCTTTCGCCAGCCGCGAGCACCATCATCGTGGCGATGATGGCGGCCGTGAGCGTCTTGATGATGGGGGAGTAGACGGAGTCGAAGAAATTTGTTTGCTCCGTGGCGCGGAAGCTGTCCCCGATGGCGCGGGCGTAGCGCTGGTACATGAAGCGCTCGGCACCGAAGCCGCGGATGAGGGGGAGATTTTGCAGGGTCTCGGGCAGGCAGGCGAAGACGGCGGCGATGGCCGAGCGTTGCTGGAGCTGGGCGCGGTGCACGCGCCGCTGACAGGCCTGGGTAAAGGCGTAGAGGGCGGGCAGGACACAGGCGAGCAGCAGGCCGAGGGCGATGTTCGTCCAAAAGATGATGCCCAGCGTGAGCACGAGGCGCAGGCTGCTGGCGAGCATGGTCACGATGCCTTCGGTGAAGAGCACGTTGACCGCATCGACGTCGTTCAGCAGGCGCGAGCTTGTCTCGCCCGCAGGATGGGCCGTGTAATAGCTGGCGGGAAGGCGCGTGAGCTTGGCCGCCATGCGGCTGCGCAGCACGTGCATGAGATGCTGCCCCAGCGCGATGATGGCGCTGTTCTGCCCGCTCTCCGCGAGATCGGCGACGATGCTCAGCGCGAGGTAGGCAAAACCCGCAGAGAGCACGGTCTGGCCAGCCGTCAGGGCGTCGATGAAGCGGCCGAGCAGCAGCGGCGGCAGCTGGGCCGTGGCGGCCGTGAGGGTGATGAGCAGCAGCACGGCGAGACAGCGCCCGCGATATTGCCGTACGTAGCCGGTTAAAGGTCCTTTAGTCATGCGTCTCACCTCCTGCGGTTTCGTTCATTCGGGATGGCTGGGCCTGTGCAGTCTGCTGATGGTATTGCCGGGCAAAGGGCGGGCAGGTCTGACAGAGTTCAGCGCAGGTCCCCCGAACGGCTGTTCCCGCGTCCAGGTAGAGTACATCGTCGCAGGCGGGGCAGAGTGCCAGCTGGTGCGTGCTGAACAGGATGGTGCGGCCCTGCTGCCAGCGGTGCAAATTGGCGAAAACCTGCGTGGTGGTCGCCGCGTCGAGGGCGGCGAAGGGATCGTCGAGTACGAGTAGGCTGCCCGCATGGGCGAGCGTGCGCGCGAGAGCGAGGCGCTGCTGCTGGCCGCCCGAGAGAGGACTGCCGTCGCTGAGCATCGGCGTGTCTGCGCCCTGAGGCAGCGCAGCGATTTCCTCCGTGAGCGCGGTGAGCACGAGGTAGGGGGCGATGTCGATGTCCTCACCGAGCGTGATGTTATCGCGAATTGTGCCGCTGAAAAAGCCGTGTTCATGGGGCAGGGGCGTAATATTGTCGCGCCGCTGTTCATCCGGCAGGTCACGCCACTCTGCCAGCTGTGCCTCGGGGACGGGGGCATCGCCGGAGAGGCGGGCGAGTCGCTGTGCTTTGGTGGTCTTGCCTGTCTGCTGGTCCTGTCTGCCCCAGAGATGCCCCGTATAGGTGAGCCCTTGCGTCAGTACGCGGAGCAGCGTGCTCTTGCCGCTGGCGATGGGGCCGGTGACAGCGAGCAGGGATCCGGCGGGGAGGTCTAGCGTCAGGTCTTGTACGATTTGCTTTTGGCCGAGCGTTACGCCGAAGTCCTGCAGGGAGAGGGACAGCGGTGTCTGCAAGGGCCGGCGCGGGGAAGGTGCGGGCGGCAGCCGGAGCAGCGGCTTGACGCGCTGCCAGGAGACCTGTGCTTTCTGTACGGCATTGAAGAGCTTGGCACCGTGGGAGGCCTTTTCGGCGAGGCGCAAGTAGCAGGCGAAGAAAGCCGTGAAGGCTGCGATGTCCCAGTAGCCGGTTTGCACGTAGGTACCGCCGTAATAGAAGATGGGCAGCGTGCCCAGCACGGTGATGACGCGGTAGAGCGGCTGCAACGCATTCTCCCAGAGGCCGGCGCGCACGGATTTCTGCTGGTAGTCCGTGAGCTGGCGCTCGTAGACGGTGTTGCGGCGCGTTTCATAGCCTGTGAGGCGCCAGGTCAGCGCGTGGGCGAGGCGGTCGAGCGTGGCTGAGGTCAGCTGCCCCTCGCTTTCGCGCACGCGGCGGTTCGCCGTGGCCACCTGACGCTTGACTTTGAGGGCGATAAGATAAGCCACGGGAATGATGAGGCAGGCGTAGAGCGTGAGTGGCGCGTCGTAGGCGGCGAGGAAGGCGAGATAGGCCACCATGACCACGCCCGTGTCGAAGAGCTCCGTCGTGAATTTGCGCACGCCTTCCGTGCAGATATCGACGTCGCCGACGGCTTTGGTCATGACTTCGCCCGTCGTGCCCTGGGGCGGTTGGCTGAGCAGGCAGCGGTAGAGCACGAGGCGCAGGTTGCGGCTGAGGTTGTTGGCGAAGCGCCGCACGAAGAAGCGCTTGCCCGCACGGCAGCCCTGCACGAGCGCGATGACGCCGAGATAGGTGAGTGCGAGCGTGAGCATGGCGTTCCACGTCGATGCGCCGCCTACGATGGCGGTGAGGCATTGCGCCATCTGGCCCTCGAAATACGGCCCGGCGGTCATGCCTGCGTTGTAGACGAGGCCTGTCACGGTCACGAGCAGCAGATAGCGCCATTCCGTCCGGATATAGCTGGTGAGGCGCTGCGGGCGGCGCAGGTAGGGTGGTTGAGGTTGCTCAGGCATATCATATCGCTTCCTTTTGCTTGGTTGCTTTCATTATAGCATATGGGGAACGAGGCCAAATATGTTTTTCAGGGGTGAGGCATTCGGCCGGTGCGGGCGGGGTGCCCTGGCGACTGCGCTACACAAACGACCCTCCGCAGGGGCGTGTGCCATCGTTTGGACTTTGGGCCGGCAAGCAACGGCCCGATGCTTCATTGAGGCCGTTCCCCAAAGAGAGTGGAGGGCCGCCGGCTGCGCCGGTAGTGTTCCGCTCCGCTGCCGGGGCACCCGCCCGCACCTGGGCTCGTAGTGATGCGATTCGAGCGCGTTTGCTATAGGATGCAGGGAAGACAATATTGTCTGCATGGGGAAAAGGCGGTATAATAAGTAATGTGCCTGAGGAAGCTGATTGTATAGTGTTTTTTATATGACGGCTTTCTATAGAAAAGATGCGTGAGAGAAAAAAAGGGGCTGAGTATTGTGCTGAAAGAGATTGAGTATGTCGATGGCAGTAACCAGAGCTACAAGGTGTTCCATGTGCTGATCGGGACGGATAAGTGCCTGACGTTCCTCAAGGGACAGTTCGGCAGCACCATCAGCGGCAACGCCGTGCAGATGGCGAAGGATGAAGCGCCGGAGCAGAAACACAGTGCCTGGGTTGAGGCCTGGGAGAAGCTGAATGTGCGCAACTGGCTGGACAGCTACAAGGCTGAGGATGCGCAGGCGGTCAAGGATGAAGATAAGTGGTATGTGACGTATCGCGAGGAGGGCGGCAAGGCCCGCCAGATCAAGGGCTTTGGCGTGCATCCTGCGGATTTCGAGCAGTTCCGTAGCTGGCTGCATGGTCTCTATGAGGAACTGCAGGCAAAAGGCAGGAAGTATCTCGTGGATGAGGGGCGCTGGGATAAGGTCTGGCATTATTCGCGCAGCAAGATCATGCGCGCCATGCCTGCCACGCATTGAGGTTGCTCTGAGATTCTTTGCGATAAGGGTATGAGGCAGGTGTGAGAATGGGATGGACACGAATGGGACTTGCACTGGCGTGGTGCTTGTTTTTCAGCGGCTGGTGCGTGTATCCTGTCGTGCAGGCTGCGGAAGTGTCGACAGTGGAGCAGACGGCGGATGATGCTGCCGCCCGGGAGGAAACCTCTGCGCCGTCGCGCGAGGAGCTGCTCGTGCAGCTGCGGGCGCATATTCTGGCCAAGTATGGCCGGATTGCGGCGCGTGAGCCGATTCCGATGGATTGCCAGGCTCTGCAGCAGAAGTCGTCGCGCTCCTATATGGAGGAGTACGCACTCTACCGCTGGTGGCGTGAGCATGGCGCATGGCAAAAGGCGCTGGTGTCCTGCGAAGCCGCGCGCAAGGAGTCGCTGGCCTTTGACCAGCGCATGGGACTGCGCGCGGAGTCACCAGCACCGTATCTCACGGATAAGGGCGAGCTGCTCGTGCTGCTGGGCCGCCTGCCAGAGGCCAAAGCAACGCTCGGACAGGCGGCGGAGCATCTGGCTAATGACCATGACCACGTGCTGGAGTCGCCTTATCTGACGGTGGAGGATCGCCAGCGTTTGCTGGACTTGCGGCAGGACAGACTGCGGGAACTGCAGGATTACGTGCAGCAGCTGACGACGATTTTGTCGCAGGAGGAATCATGAGCTGGCGGGAAAAATTCCGTTTCTGGAAGTGGCGTAAGGCGAATTGGCGGCAGATCGCGGTGGTATTGCTCGTTACGGGAGCCATCGCGTTGTTGCTGCTGGAGCTTGCGAGCCGCGGGGCGGCGGCTATCTTCAACCGGGCGATGACGCAGCAGGATATGCTGCGCGGCGAGATCCGTGTGGAGCGCATGATCGGCCATATCAATGGCCGTGTTTCCTTTGATAATCTCAGCTGGACAGACCCGGATGGCAACCAGCTGCTGCTTGTGCCGCACGGCGAGTTGCGCGTCAGCTTGTGGGATGTGCTGACGCGCAATCTGAATTCGACGACCATTCAGGAGCTGACACTCGATGGAGCGGAGGTCTCCGTGCGCCTGGCCAGGGATATGTCCGTCGATTTCATCCGTCACACGCCGTCGATGAAGAAGATCGACAAGGATAGCGATGCCTGGCTGGACAAGGTCAGCATCGCAGGCCTCAGCGAGGAGGAGCGCAAGAAAATCGGCGAGTTGAAGCGGGAGCGCCAGCGGAAGAAGCTCACGAAACAATGGACGAACTTCAACCGCGATGGACGCAAGCTGCGCCTGCGCCTGAATCTCAACCACTGCAATATGGAGGTCTTCGTACAGGGACGCCACTACGTATTAAGTAATGTCGATTTGCACACCTTCATCAATACGGAGCGCCAGATGCGCATCGAGGCGCGCACGGGGCGGTTCGGTGGCACGATGATCGGGCGGGGCGTTTCCCTGCGCGGTCTCGTGGATTTTCACAGCGAGGAGATGCCGACGGCCGATCTCTCCCTGCAGCTTTACGACGTCGATCCTTCCTCACTGGGCTTCGGCATGAATATCCACGACAGGATGACGATGAAGACGCATTTCGCGGGGCCGGTGACGGATCTCAAGGGCGATGGCGTACTGCAGATTCCCGAGCTGCATATCCCGGGCCTTTCCTTTAGCAATGTGACAGGAAACGTACATTATGAGAATCCTGTGCTGACCTTCACGGACGTTAAGGCCAAAGTATACGATGGCGAGCTCGCGGCAGAGGGAGATTATAACCTCGATACGCGCTACTACCATCTGCGCGGCCGTGGCACGAATCTCTCCACAGCCATCGCCCTGCCGGACGCGCATCTGAAATGCCGCGTCAACCTGGATATCGACATCGATTCCAAGGGCAGCCCCAAGGATACCGTGACTTCGGGGAGCTTTGAGTCGGGGCCGGGGCGCTACCGCCTGCTGCCTTTCGAGCGGCTGGCGGGACGTGTCACCAATGCGGACAAGGATCTGCATTTCTACGATGTCGCCATCGACCTGGCTGGTGTGCATATCCGCACGGATGCGTTCCAGATCCTGCACGGCAAGCTGCAGCTGAATCCCATCCAGATTTTTGATCCCAATGGGAATCTTCTCACCACTTATACGCGGGATTCCTCAGACAAGCAATAAAAATTGCCTGTCGCCCGGTGCTATGCCGGGCGGCAGGCATTCTTTTTGCCTTTAGTGCTTTTTATAGCGGTAGTAGGTCTCGCGCATTTCCTTGCGGCTCTTCGCGGCGGGCCAGAGCTCGCCCACGGCGCCCTTGCGCATGGCGGCTGCGAGATGGTCATAGAGGTCGGGGATCGGGACGTCCGTCTCGAGCTGCGCGATGAGCTCCTTCACAGTCTGGCGGATGGTGTTGCCATCGTGGGGACAAGGCGAGGGCTCGGGCGTGAAGCCATGCAGCTTGACGGCGTCGCGCATCTCCTGCTCGCGGAAGTAGACGAGGGGGCGGATGACCGTGATGCCCGTGCGGTCGAGGTAGGTGACGGGCGTGAACGTCGCCACCTGACCCGAGTAGAAGATATTCATGAGAAAGGTCTCGACCGCATCGTCCTGATGATGGGCGTAGGCAACTTTATTCATGCCGTGTTCCTTCGCGTAGCGGTTCACGGCACCGCGGCGGAAGAACGCGCAGGTGAAGCAGGGGCTCTTGTCCGGCTGCTGCTCGATCGTGCCTGCGATATCGACATCGATGGTCTCATAGGGCACGCCCAGGCTCTCGCAGAACGCGCCGATGCGCGCCGTGTCGAAGTGAGCGTCCGGGAACATCGGGTTGATGGTGAGGGCGGAGAGGCGGAAGTCCTTGTGCAGGCGCTGGCGCAGGGTGGCGAGTGCGTAGACGAGGAAGATGCTGTCCTTGCCTCCCGAGACACCGATGAGGATATGGTCGCCGTCCTGAATCATGTTGAATTCCACGACGGCGCGCATGAGCTTGCTGAAGTAGAGCTGCGGCATATTCTGGATCATGTTTAGGTATTCCTTTGGTCTGTCTTTTTATTTTAGTTGAAATGCATGAGCATCTGCAGGCTGTCGCTGGCGGACTGGCGGGTAATCTCGCTGTCGGGCAGCCACTCCTCCGAGAAGATGGGCAGGCCGCTGACGATGCGCTTGATCTCCTGGCGTGTCTCCTTGATGGCGGCATTGTCCTGCGGCGAGAGGAGCAGGCGGCCGATGATGTGGCCGAGTTTCTCCATGTCCTTCTCCTTAAGCGAGCGCGTCGTGGGGTCGATGCTGGAGAGGCGCAGGATGGGGATGTTCACATCGGACTGGTTCGTCTGCAGAGTTTCCGCCTTGACGAGGATGCTGGCATCGGCGAAGGTGCGCGTGATATCCTCGAGATCGGTGTTCGAGGGCAGCTCGGGCAGTACGAGGTGATTCTCGGTCTCAGCACCATGGCAGCGCAGCCCCTCTGCCTGCAGGCTGCGCTCCAGCGCACGGGCATTGGCGATGACCTGCTGGCAGTAGGAATGGAATTCCTCCGTCTTCGCCTCGCGGAACGTGATGGCCAGCGCGGCGAGCACGTTTTTCTTCAGCGAGTCGTGGCCCGTGCGGTGCACGGTCTTGTCGAGGATGGCGGCGTACTTGCTGCGGCAGAGGATGATGCCGTTCTGCGGGCCATGCAGCACATAGGCGGGGAAGGTGACGACGTCGGCATGCGGTACGGGGCTCTTGAGCGTGCCCGTGGCGACGAGGCCGGCGTTCTGGCCCATATCGACCCAGAGCACGGCACCTGCGTTGTGGGCGATCCGGGCGAGACGGTGGAAGTCCGTGCAGCGCGGCGCGTTGACCGGCGAGTAGATAATCATTTTCGGCTGATGCTGCTGCGTCAGCTGTTCCACTTCGTCGAGATCGATGGCATCGAGCTTGGGGTCGATGCTGTAGTTGACGAAGTTAAAGCTCAGGCTGTCGCCCGTGCAGTATTCGCTTTTGCGGCCGTTGAAGGAGAGAATCGTGTCGCCTTTTTTCGCCATGGCGAAGAAGACGACGCGCGAGGCCGTGTCGAGGCTGCCGAGACGTACGATGGCATGATCGGCACCGTAGAGCTCCGCGGCACGCTGGCAGGCCAGCTCCTCGAGACGCGTGTGGTTGCGTACCGTATGGTGATCGACGAGCTCGTTGCCGAGTGCACTGCCCTTGAGGTAGGAGCTGAAGGGCGAAGCTGCCTGGGCAGTCGGGATGAAGGAAAGCGTATCATGCTGGCGGGTGAGCTCCTCCGAGACGATTTCGTAGAGATCCGGGTCGAAGCCGGACAGGCGTTTCAGAATGTTTTTGTTATCCATAATAAAGACTCCTTTATCCTGCAGCTGGCCCTGCGGCACAGCCTTTGCAGGTGTTTTGATTTTCTTGTTAATAGTATGATTCGCCATTCGTATGGCAAAATCCTGTTTTTCGCGCGGCACTTCTGCGAAAAAGGGCAAAAAACGTCAAAAGACGCCAAACAAGGGGAAATCCGCTGTGCCCCTGTGGAGGAATTATGCTATAATGGGAGCAGTGATAATTTGAGGAGGATATACCAAAATTATGCAGATAAATGAAATGATACACGGCTTCCGCCTGCTGCGGCAGACGCCGGTCAGGGAAATCAATGCCCAGACGTACCTTTTCGAGCACGAGAAGAGCGGTGCGCGCCTGTTCTTCGTACAGGCCGACGATGATAACAAGGTGTTCCACATCACGTTTCGCACGCCGCCGACGGACGATACGGGCGTGGCGCATATCGTGGAGCATTCGACGCTCTGCGGCTCGCGCAAGTACCCGTTGAAGGAGCCGTTCGTCGAGCTCGTGAAGGGCTCGCTGAATACGTTCCTGAATGCGATGACCTACCCGGACAAGACGATGTACCCCGTGGCCAGCCGCAATGCCAAGGACTTCCAGAATCTCATGGACGTCTATCTCGATGCAGTGTTCTATCCGGCCATGCGCGAAAACCCCCAGATCCTCATGCAGGAGGGCTGGCACTACGAGCTGGAGAATCTGGAGGCACCGCTGACCTATAGCGGCGTGGTTTATAATGAAATGAAAGGTGCGCTCTCGGACCCCGATGACCTGCTTGCGAGCAAGCTCATGCAGGCGCTCTACCCCGATACGACGTACCACTATGAGTCGGGCGGCGACCCGGCGGCCATTCCGCAGCTCACGCAGGAGAAGTTCGTCGCGTTCCATAGCAAGTATTACCATCCGTCGAACAGCTATATCTACCTTTACGGTGATCTCGATATGGATACGCAGCTTGAATGGCTGGATCGTGAGTACCTGAGTCACTTCGACCGCATCGCGGTGCACTCGGAGATCGCGGCGCAGGCACCTTTCGAGGCGCTCAAAGAAGTAAAGACGACGTATCCTGTGGGCGCCGCCGAGGAGACGGCGGGCAAGACGTTCGTTTCACTCGCCTGGAGCATCGACGAGCTCAGTCACGAGCAGTTGCTGGGGCTCGACGTGCTGCTGCATGCCCTGCTCGACACGGAGGCTTCGCCGCTGCGTCAGGCCATCCTCGATGCACAGCTGGGCAAGGATGTCGATGTGAACTACGAGGGCGACCTGCGCCAGCCCATGGTCAGCCTGACGCTCAACGGCGCGGAGCCGGAGCGCGCGGCGGCCTTCAAGAAGCTCGTCTATGACAAGCTGGCGGAGTACGCGGAGAAAGGGCTGGAGCGCTCGCTGCTGGAGGCTTCGCTGAACATCTTCGAGTTCCGCCTGCGCGAGGCGGATTTCGGCTCGGCACCGAAGGGCCTGATCTATGGCATCCGTATCATGCGCAGCTGGCTCTATGGCGGCGAACCCGAGGAGCAGCTTTACTACGAGAAAGAACTGGCTGTCCTGAGCGCCGGCCTCGACAACGGCTATTTCACCCGCCTCATCCGCACCTGCCTTTTGGGTAATCCACATGCGGTACTGCTGACCATGGCACCGAGCCAGACGCTGGCCGCGGAAAAGGAAAAAGCGCAGGCTGAGGAGCTGGCGGCGCGCAAGGCTGAGATGAGCGAGCATGACCTGCAGCAGGTCATGGACGATGTCAAGGCGCTCAAGGCGCGTCAGCAGAGTCCGGAGACACCGGAGGCACTGGCCACGATTCCGCTGCTCAAGCTCGCGGATATCCGTCAGGAGCCGGAGAAGCTGCCGCTGGCGGTAAAAGAGGAGCAGGGCACCAAGGTGCTTTGGTCGGACATCGATACCCAGGGCATCGACTACCTGCAGCTGTTCTTTAACCTGCAGGCCGTGCCGCAGGAGCAGATTCCCTACGTGAACATGCTCGTTGACCTGCTCGGCGCTATCGATACGCAGGAAGAGAGCTATGCTGAGCTCTCGAAGGCGCAGAACCTGCATACGGGCGGCATCACTTACAGCGTGACGGGCTTCACCAAGGCGGGTGAGCCGGATTCCCTGCAGCCGTTTTTCCGCATCAAGGCCAAGGCACTGGTGCCGAAGCTGCCGAAGCTCATGGCGTTGCTGCGCGAAATCCTCACGCAGAGCAAGTTCGAGGACAAGAAACGTCTGCGCGACCTGCTGACGCAGGCCCAGTCCTCGATGACCCTCAGCCTGCAGCGCACGGCACATCGCATCGTGAGTTCGCGCGTGAGCAGTTATTTCACGCCGGGCGGCGCATTTGCCGATCAGGGCAGCCTGCCGTACTATCATTTCCTCACCGCTTTCCTCAAGGATTTCGATGCTTCGCTGGCGAAGTTCCAGCAGGTGCTGCCGGAGCTGCTGGCGCGCATCTTCCGTCAGGACAACCTGCTCGTGAGCATCACCTGCGGCAAAGAGGCCTATGCGGCTTTCGCGCAGGAGCTGCCGGCCTTGCAGCAGGCATTGGCCGCGAAAGCGTATGCGCCGGAGCAGTGGCATTGGGAGCTTAAGAAGCGCAACGAGGGCTTCAAGAGCTCGAGCCAGGTGCAGTATGTCGGCAAGGGCGCGAACTTCCTCAAGCTCGGCTATCAATATACCGGCACCATGCACGTGCTGGAGACGCTGCTGCGCTACGGCTACTTCTGGACGAAGGTGCGCGTGCAGGGCGGTGCCTATGGCGCATTCACGAGCTTTAACCGCTGCGGCGACTTGTTCTTCGGCTCCTATCGCGACCCGAACCTGCAGGAGACGCTGGCGGTCTTCGACCACACGGGCGATTTCGTGCGTCACTTCGACTGCTCGGAGCGCGAGATGGTGAAGTCCATCATCGGTACGATGAGCACGGTCGATGTGCCGCTGACGCCGAAGATGAAGGGAGAGGCGGCGACGGGCCTCTGGCTGCGCGGCGTGAGCTACGCCGACCGGCTGAAAGCCAGACAGGAAATCCTCGCGACCAGGCCGGAGGATATCCGCGCGCTGGCGGATCTCGTCGATGCCTGCATGCAGGAGCAGGCCTTCTGCGTATTCGGCAGCGAGGAGAAGGTCGAGGCGGCCAAAGACATCTTCGGCAGCGTCGAGCCGGTGGCCTGAGCCGTCCGGGAAGAAAGACGTATCCTGCGCGTGTACGTTGACAGTGGACGCGATTCATGGGATAATAAAACACAGTTATGTCAATGCTTTTTCTGTAATATAAAATATATGCATTGTAGGGAGTTTTGCGGTTATGAAGAAACCAATTTTTACGGGCGCAGCCGTGGCCATCATCACCCCGTTCACCGAGAACGGGATCAATTATGAGGAATTTGGCCGGGTCATCGAGGACCAGATCAAGGGTGGCACGGACGCCATCGTCGTGGCGGGCACGTCCGGCGAGGCCGCTACGATGAGCGACGAGGAGCACAAGGCTGCCATCAGGTTCGTCGTCGATCAGGTTAGGGGTCGTATCCCGGTCATCGCGGGCACGGGCTCGAATGACACCGCCTATGCCATCCAGCTCTCGCAGTATGCAGAGTCGGTGGGCGTGGACGGCCTGCTCGTGGTGACGCCGTACTACAATAAATGCACGCAGAAAGGCCTCATCGCCCATTATAAGGCGATTGCCGATGCCGTGCATACGCCGATTATCCTCTACGATGTGCCGAGTCGTACGGGCGTTGGCATCCAGATCCCGACCTATGTCGAGCTGGCCAAGCATCCGAATATCGTAGCGGTGAAAGAGGCCAACGGCGACCTCTCGAAAATCCTGCGCCTGCGCGCGGCGGTCGGCGATGAGCTCGTGCTCTACTCGGGCAACGACGACCAGATCGTGCCGATTCTCTCCCTCGGCGGCAAGGGCGTCATCTCTGTGCTCTCGAATGTGGCACCGTCTGACACGCACAAGATGTGCCAGAGCTATTTCGACGGCGACGTAGAGACGGCGGCGAAGCTGCAGATTGCCTATACGGATCTCATCGACGCGCTGTTCTGCGAGGTCAACCCGATTCCCGTAAAAGTTGCGATGCGCAAGCTCGGCTATGCCGCAGGCCCGTTGCGTGCGCCGCTCTCTGAAATGGAGCCCGCACATGAGCAGCAGCTTGAGGCAGCCCTGCATAACCACGGCCTGCTGAAATAATTTCGTTTCGCGATTCACGCTTACAATTACGGCAATGGAGCCCTCCCCTTCGCGGGAGGGCTTTGTCTTTTCAGGAGTTATTATGCACGGAGTATTTGATATCGTGGGGCCGGTGATGATCGGTCCCTCCAGCTCGCATACGGCGGGGGCGGTGCGCCTCGGCCTCATGGCGCGCAAGGTGCTGGGCGAGCAGCCTGTGCAGGCGGAGATTCACCTGCACGGTTCCTTTGCACGCACCTACCGCGGCCACGGCACGGACAAGGCCATTGTGGCGGGCATCATGGGCATGCAGCCGGATGATGAACGCATCCGCGAGGCGCTGCCGCTGGCCAAAGAGCAGGGCCTGCAGTTGCAGTTCAAGCAGGTACAGATCGATGGAGCCCATCCCAATACGGCCATCATCTACCTCACGGGGGCCTCGGGCCATATGGCGCGGATACGCGGGGCCTCGGTGGGTGGCGGCAATATCCTCATTTCCAATATCGACGGCTACGAGGTGGAGCTCACGGGGCAGTATCCGGCTCTGGTGACGATTCACCGGGACCAGCCGGGCATCGTCACGCGGGTCACGGAGATCCTGGCGTGGAATGCGCTCAACGTGGCCTTCATGCGCGTTTCGCGCCAGAGCCGCGGCGCCATGGCCATGATGATTCTCGAGCTGGATGAGGAATTGCCGCGCACGGTGGTAGAGGAGTGCCAGCGGGTGCCGCAGGTACAGAAGGCGTTCAGCATACCGGCCATCGGGTGAGGAGGATAAGATGATTGCATTCAACACGCTGGCGGAGCTCTTCTCCCTGGCAGAGGAAAAGGAGCTGCCGCTCAGCGAAATCGTCATTGCACGGGAGATGCACGACAGCCAGCAGCCGCGCGAGGCCGTATGGCAGGCGATGACGGCCAACTGGCAGGTGATGTGCGCCGCCATCGAGCGCGGCATTGTCAATGAGGAAAAATCCCTCAGCGGTCTCACGGGCGGTGATGCGAAGAAGCTATACGCCTTTGGCGGCAAGGGGTATCTCGGCGAGCAGGCCCTGCTGGCAGCGGCCTATGCCGTGGGCATCAGCGAGGTCAACGCAGTCATGGGACGCATCGTGGCCTGCCCGACGGCCGGCTCCTGCGGCATCGTGCCCGCCGCGCTCTACGCAGCACAGCAGCAGAAAGAATATGATGCTGAGCAGATTATCGCCGCGCTCTTTACGGCGGCGGGCATCGGCATGGTCATCGACCAGAACGCGAGTATCGCGGGCGCGGAGGGCGGCTGTCAGGCCGAGTGTGGCACGGCGGCGGGCATGGCGGCCGGTGCCCTTGTGGAGCTGGCGGGCGGCACGCCGCAGCAGGTGGGCGACGCCGTGGCTCTCGCCATCAAGAATCTTTTGGGACTGGTCTGCGACCCGGTGGCGGGGCTCGTGGAAGTGCCCTGCGTCAAGCGCAACGGCTTCGCGACCATGGTGGCATTGACGGCGGCCGATATGAGCCTCGCGGGCGTGCAGTCCGTCATCCCCGTCGATGAAGTCATCGCCGCCATGGCTCAGATCGGCCATATGCTGCCCCATGCCCTGCGTGAGACGAGCGAGGCGGGCCTCGCGGTCACGCCGACGGCCGAGCGCCTGACGCGTAAGATTTATCCTGATGCGTGAGCAATAGGCAACTTATTATGAAATCCTTAAACTTTTTTATAGCATGAATGCATGAAATGTTGTACAATAACTAGTGTATACGGACGCTGGTATGTGCCGGCGCGAAAAAGCGAACGGGAGGAATTTATCTCATGAAAAAGCTTTTCCAAATCATGCTCGTTGCCTGCCTGATGGTGCTCGGCACGCAGGCGGCTTTTGCCAATTCGGACAAGGCAACGGTCCAGGAGGGGGCTGACCTCACGGCGGTGCGCAGCATGGCTGTGGCTTCGCCGCTCTACATGCAGGTAGACGAAACGGCACCGGATAAGGCGATGCTGACGAAGATCCTTTATGATGCCAGCCATGTGGCGACGAAGTACACGGTCGTTTCCTACGATACGATGGCGCGCCACCTGAAGGATGACAAGAAGATCGACCTCGCGGGCATGGGACGCCATCAGGCGGCAAAGGCCTTCAAGGATAATCTGGCGGGCTATGCCGACAGCTATGTCGTGCTCACGGTGGCCAATAACAGCAAGGTCATTTTCTTCTTTGATGTCTACAAGACGGGTACGAACCAGCTGCTGTTTTCCTATCAGATTCAGGCCAACAGCTCGGAGAAGAACACGGTCGTCGGTTATACGACGTTGTGCGAGCAATTCTACAAGCACTACGAGCGCGCCCTGACGGCTCAGGAAAAACAAACGAAAAAGAAATAAGAAAAAACTGCTGCCGGAGGCTCATGCCTCTGGTCAGCAGTTTTTTTGTACCCGTATGGCCTAGCGCGCGAAACTCAAGGGCTTGATCTTGGCATCTTCCGCCATCTGCTCGTCGATATAGCCGTTTTTGGCCATGGCGTCGAGCACGACCATCTGGCGTTTCTTGGCTGCGATGAAGTCGACGTAGGGTGAGTAGAGGGAAGGGGCGTTCGGCAGGCCCGCGAGCATGGCGCTTTCCGGCAGGATGAGGTCGGCTGGCTTTTTGCCGAAATACCCCTGGCTGGCCGGGCCGATGCCGTAGAAGTTTGAGCCGTAATAAATCGTGTTGAGGTAGAGCTCGAGGATCTCGTCCTTGCTGTAGTTGGCCTCGATATCGAGGGCCAGCAGCAGTTCCTCGCCCTTGCGGCCCCAGGAGCGCTCGTGGGAGAGGAAGAGGTTCTTCACGAGCTGCTGGGTGATGGTGCTCGCGCCTTCCTCGATCTGGCCGTACTGGATATTCACGAGTGCCGCGCGGGCGATGCCCGTGGGGTCGAAGCCGTGATGGCTGTAGAAGCGGTTGTCTTCGACGGCGACCACGGCCTGCTGCAGGGAATCCGGGATTTCGCTGAGCGGTACGTAGTCGTCGCGCTGCACGCGCGCATTGACGGCGCGGCGGATGAAGAGAAAGCGGCTCAGGCGGTCGCTCCAGCGCATGACCTGCGGCTCGCCGCTTTCCTGAATGGCGGGCGGCTCGTAGGAGAGCTGGGGCAGGAAGTCGCCGAAGTTCTGCCAGGTGCGCGGGTGCAGCACCCAGATGCCGCCGGACAGGAAAAAGGCGATGAAGAAGACCAGCATGAGGGTGAAGAGGAAGCGCAATACGCGATTGCGAATCCTGCGTTTCTTGGTTTTTCGCATGATGTTGCTTGTAGCTCCTATTCGTATTGTCTGGCTACCATTATAGCACTGCAATTAATTTTCCTAAAGTGTTGCAAAATTATACATGCATGATGTATAATTATAAACAAAATTTTTCCACAGAAGCCTTGAGGGGGCATATTTATGAAAGTAAGTGTCATCGGTGCTACTGGCTATGCCGGTGCCGAGCTGCTGCGTCTGCTCTACGGTCATCCGCAGGCAGAGGTGGTGCATATCACGTCCGAAAGCCATACGGGCGAGCGCATTGATACCATGTATCCGCATCTGCGCGGGCTCTACGGCCTCACGCTGGAGAGCATGAAGGACATCGAGGCCATCGGCCGCGACAGCGACTTCATCTTCATCGGCCTGCCACACGGCCATGCCATGGCCGTGGGCAAGGCACTGGAAAAGCTGCCCGTGCGTATCATCGACCTCGGCGCGGATTACCGCTTCGCCGATACTGACGTCTACGAGGCCTGGTACCACGTGCCGCATACGCACAAGGATGCGCCGCGCGTCTACGGTCTCGCGGAGCTCTATCGCGATGACATCAGGGATGCGAAAATCATCGGCAACGCGGGCTGTTTCACGACAGCCAGCATCCTCGCACTGGCACCGTTGGCGAAGGAGCACCTCATCGATGTCAATACCATCATCGTCGACGCGAAGTCCGGTGTCTCGGGTGCGGGCCGCAAGCCGAATCAGGGCAACCATTTCCCAGAGCTCTACGATAATTTCAAGGCATACAAGGTGGCGACGCACCGCCATACACCGGAGATCGAGCAGGCCGTAGAGGGCCTCTCGGGTGAGAAGACGGTCATCAACTTCACGCCGCACCTCGTTCCCATGAGCCGCGGTATCCTCGCGACCTGCTATGCCACGCTGAAGGATGGTGTAATGCCGGAGCAGGTCGATGCGGCCTACGAAAAGCTCTACGGCAGTGAGCATTTTATCCGCCTGCTCGGCCGGGGGGGCTATCCCGAGACGAAGTATGTGCGCGGCTCGAATTTCTGCGATATCGCGTGGCATATCGATCCGCGCACCCAGCGCGTGATTGCGCTCTCGGCCATCGACAACCTCGTCAAAGGCGCCGCCGGCCAGGCCGTGCAGAACTTCAACATCGCCTGCGGCTTCGACGAGAAGCTGGGGCTTGATTTCACCCCGATTTACCCCTGACCCATTCTTTGGGTCATCTCGATGATTTATCACAGGAGGACTTTATATGTTCAATGAAGCAGAAGCCAAGGCGGGCGTGACGTTCCCGCAGGGATTCAAGGCTGCCGGTGTCAAGGCCGGCATCAAGAAGAGCGGCAACCTCGACGTGGCCGTCATCTACACGGAAAAAGAGGCCGCCGTAGCCGGCACCTTCACGCAGAACGCCGTAGCGGCCGCGCCGGTCTTTGCCTCGAAGCGCGTCGTCGCCACGGGCACGGCACATGCCATCGCCGCCAATGCGGGCTGCGCCAACGCCTGCACAGGTGAGCAGGGCGACAAGGATGCGGCGGCTATGCAGGAAATCACGGCTAAGGCACTGGGCTGCCAGCCAGACGATGTCATCGTGGCTTCCACGGGCGTCATCGGCGTGACGCTGCCTATGGATAAGATGAAGGCTGGCCTCGAGGATGCCGTCAGCAAGCTCTCGGCAGACGGCAGCGTGGACGCGGGCAACGCGATCATCACGACGGATACCTATTCTAAGGCCGGTTCCACGGAGTTCGAGCTGGGCGGCAAAAAGGTGCGTCTCGGCTTTATCGCCAAGGGGTCTGGCATGATTCAGCCGAATATGGCGACGATGCTCTGCTTCATCACGACCGATGCCGCCATCGCACAGCCGCTGCTGCAGAAGGCCCTCTCCGAGGTCGTGGGCGTGACCTTCAACATGATTTCCGTCGACGGCGACATGAGTACGAACGACATGGTCGTCGTACTCGCGAACGGCGCGGCCGGCAACGCGGAGATCACGGGCGAAGATGCGGACTACGAGAAATTCAAGGCCGTGCTGCTGGAGCTCTGCACGGGCATTGCCCAGCGCATCGCGGCCGACGGCGAGGGCGCGACGAAGTTTCTCACCGTGCATGTGACGGGCACGAAGACCTATGACGATGCAAAGACCATCGCCTTCAGCGTCGCCAAGAGCCCGCTCGTGAAGACGGCGTTCTTCGGCGAAGATCCGAACTGGGGCCGTGTCATCTGCGCCGTTGGCTATGCGGGCGTGCCCATGGATCCGCAGACGACGGTCGTGAAGTTCGGCGGTATTCCGGTCTATGCGCGTGGCGTAGGCGCAGACTGTGACGAAGAGGCGCTGCGCAAGGTCATGGAAGCGCACGACATCGTCATCGACATCGATATGGGCGCAGGCGAGGAGGAAGCCACGGTCTGGACCTGTGATTTCTCTTACGAGTACGTGAAGATCAACGGCGAGTATCACACCTGATGGGAGGCTCCGTTTATGTTTTCTGCGAAAGATAAAGCGGCCATCCTCGTCGAGGCGCTGCCCTATATCCAGGAATTCTATGGCAAGACCATCGTCGTGAAGTATGGCGGCAACGCCATGGTGAACGATGAGCTCAAGGAAATGGTCATGCAGGATATCGCGCTGATGAAGTACGTGGGTATCCGCCCCGTCATCGTGCATGGCGGCGGCCCGGAGATCACAAGCTTCCTGCATATGGTGGGCAAGAAGTCCGATTTCGTGGCGGGGCTGCGCGTAACGGACGCGGAGACAGTGGAAATCGCCGAAATGGTGCTCGATGGCAAGGTAAACTCTGCCATCGTTAACCTGCTCAACCAGCGTGGTGTGCGCGCCGTCGGCCTTTCCGGCAAGGACGCGGGCCTCATCAAGGCGCACAAGAAGCTAGCAACGGTATATGAGGGCGATGAGGTGCAGAAAGTCGATATCGGCTACGTCGGCACGGTGGAAGAGGTCAATACCGGCCTGCTGGAAGACCTGATCGAGAACGACTACGTGCCCATCATCGCGCCAATCGGTGTGGGTGAGCAAGGCGAGAGCTACAACATCAATGCCGACTACGTGGCGGCGGAGATCGCCGGCGCCCTGGAGGCAGAGAAACTGCTGCTGCTCACGGATGTCGAAGGCATCTACAAGGATTTCCATGATAAATCGTCCTTTATCTCCAGCCTGCACGCAGGCGAGGCGCGGGAATACATCAAGTCCGGCATCATCGCAGGCGGTATGATCCCGAAGGTCGAGGCCTGCCTCAAGGCCCTGGAGCAGGGGGCGGGCAAGACGCATATCATCGACGGCCGCCTGCCTCATTCCATCATTCTCGAGCTCTTCACCCCGACCGGTATCGGCACGCAGGTCATTCGTTAGCCATTCATTAAAAGGCAGGTAAATAGCATGAGTGAATTAGACGAAAAAGTATTTGCCGAAGACAAGGCATCCTATGTACCCGTGTTCCAGCGATATCACATCGTGCTGGACCATGGCAAGGGCACTTACCTCTGGGATGTCGACGGCAAGAAATATCTCGATTTCCTCGGCGGCATCGCCGTCAACGTACTGGGCCATGATGATCCGGAACTTGTCTGGGCCATCACGGAACAGGCGCACAAGATGATTCACTGCTCGAACCTCTACTACACGCAGGCGCAGGCCGATGCGGCCGCGCGCCTCGTGGAACTCTCGGGGTTGGACAAGGCATTCTTCGGCAATTCCGGCGCTGAGGCCAACGAGGGTGCAATCAAGATTGCACGCAAATGGGCAACGGCGCAGAATCCGGATAAGGTGCAGATCATCACGGCGCGCATGAGCTTCCATGGTCGCACCTATGCGACGCTTACGGCCACGGGCCAGCCGCACTACCAGCAAGGCCTCGGTCCCGTGCCGGGCGGCTTCAACTACGTCGATTACAACAACATTGAGGAACTCGAGCAGACGATGAGCGAAAATACCTGCGCCGTCATGCTGGAGACGATTCAGGGCGAAGGCGGTGTCTACACACCGGCACCCGGCTATCTGCAGCAGGTGCGCGCTCTCTGCGACAAATACCACGCGCTGCTCATCCTCGATGAGATCCAGGCGGGCATCGGCCGTAGCGGCAAGTTTTTCGCCTACGAGAACTATGGCATAAAGCCGGACATCGTGACGCTGGCCAAAGGACTCGCGGGCGGCGTACCCATCGGCGCCTTCATCGTGAAGGAAGAAGTCGCCCAGGCTTTCGGCCCCGGCGACCACGGCACGACCTTCGGCGGCAACCCGCTGGCCTGCGCGGCCGCGAACGTCGTCCTGCATCGCGTCCCCGAGCCCGCTTTTCTGCAGCATGTACAGCAGGTGGGCGCATACTTCAAGGCCGGTCTTGAAAAACTGCAGGCAAAGTATCCCCAGCTCATCACGGAAGTGCGTGGCCAGGGGCTCATCCTCGGGGCCGAGCTCACCAAGCCCGGCCGCGACATCGTCAACGCTGCGCTGGAGCAGGGGGTCATCATCAACTGCACCGCCGGCAAAGTCCTGCGCTTCATCCCGCCCCTTATCATTACGGAGAAGCAGGTAGACAAGGTACTGCGGGTACTCGATGGCATTTTGGCCAAGCAATAATTAGGCAATAATAAGGTTATTGAGGCTCGAGGCTGTGGTGGGGACGCTGGGGCCTGTTTGCGTAGTTCGTGCCTGACGTTCGGCGTGGGGACGGGGTGTCTTGCGACTCCGCTCCACAAACGACCCACCACGGGGGCTGACAGTATCGATCCAACGATTGTTCGGGCAAGCCGCGAACGAGCATTCATCGAGGCCGTTGCCAACGTTTAGCGGGTGGGCCGCCGGCTGCGCCGGTTGCAGTGTTCCGCTCCGCTGCAAGACACCCCGTCCCCACGCCTTGGGCTCGAGGCCAATATAGGGAGGAATCATCGTAGAGCAGGAGGACTGGGGCCTGTTTGTGTAATGAAGCACCAGTCGGCGCAGCCGACCGGCCCACCCCTCTCTGTTGGCTAACATTTCGATGAAGCATCGTGTCGCGGCCTGCCCGACACAAAGTACGATGATGGTCATAGCCTCAGCAGTGGGTCGTTTGCGGAATGGAACAAACAGGCCCCGGTCCTCCGGATCGTTACCCTGGACTCTGCATAAAAATAAGAAAAATATGTATAAATTTACAGAATCCCCTTCACAAACCCGTGCAGGGGTAGTATAATACAACCTAACGACGGAACGACAACACCTTAGGAGGTCTTTGGATGCTGAAAGGGAAAGATTTATTATCGATTCACGATCTCTCCGTGGACGAGGTAGAGGAGATCCTCAGCCTGGCGAAAGAGTTGAAAGCCATGCAGAAGGCTGGCGTGGAACACCACCTGCTGGCGGGCAAGACGCTGGGCATGATTTTCGAGAAATCCTCGACGCGCACGCGGGTCTCCTTCGAGACGGGCATGTACCAGCTCGGCGGGCAGGCTTTGTTCCTCTCGAACCGCGACCTGCAGCTCGGCCGTGGTGAGCCCATCAAGGACACGGCGCGCGTGCTTTCGCGATACCTCGATGGCATCATGATCCGCACTTTTGGCCATGACCGCGTGGAGGAGCTTGCGAAATACGCCGATATCCCCGTCATCAATGCGCTGACCGATCTCCTGCATCCCTGCCAGGTGCTCACCGACCTCCTGACGATTCGCGAGCACAAGGGCAAGAACCTCAAGGGACTCAAGATGGCCTATGTCGGCGATGGCAACAACATGACGAATTCCTACATGTACGGTGCGGCCAAGACGGGCATGACTTTCGTCGCCGCGACGCCGGCTGACTACAAGCCGGATGCCACGGTTACAAAGAATGCCATCGAGGATGCGAAGGAGACCGGCGCTTCCATCACGCTCATCGAGGATCCGGTCGAGGCCGTGAAGGATGCGGACATCGTCGTTACCGATACCTGGGCTTCCATGGGGCAGGAGGCGGAGCACGAGATGCGCAAGAAGATCTTCGCGCCATATCAGGTCAACAAGGAGCTGCTGGCCCATGCGGACAAGCGCGTCATCGTCATGCATTGCCTGCCGGCCTACCGCGGCGAGGAAATCACGGAAGAGGTCTTCGAGCACTTCGCGCCGGTCATCTTCGACGAGGCGGAGAACCGCCTGCACACGCAGAAGGCGATCATGGCCCTGCTGATGGGCAATTGAAATATTTGTCACGCTGAGCAGGATTCAGCCTGTCAATATAGAACTATATATGCTGTGAGTGGTTTTGCTCATGTTTAGCAAAAGAAGGAGTATGCGTTATGGCAGAACAGAAAGTCAAGAAAGTCGTCCTGGCCTATTCCGGCGGCCTGGATACGTCCGTCATTATCCCCTGGCTGAAAGAGAACTATGATGGCTGCGAAGTCATCGCCTGCTGCGCCGATATCGGCCAGGGCGATGAGCTCGATGTCGTGCATGACAAGGCATTGAAGTCTGGTGCTTCCAAGGTCTATATCGCCGACCTGAAGAAGGAGTTCCTCGAGGAATACGTCTGGCCAACGCTGCAGGCTGATGCCGTCTATGAGGGCAAATACCTGCTGGGCACGTCCTTTGCCCGCCCGCTCATCGCGAAGAAGCTCGTCGAAGTGGCGAAGAAAGAAGGCGCGGATGCCATTGCGCATGGTGCTACGGGCAAGGGCAACGATCAGGTGCGTTTCGAGCTGACGGTAAAGGCACTGGCGCCGAACATCACGATTATCGCGCCGTGGCGTGAGTGGGAGCTCGATTCCCGTACGTCGGAGATCGAGTATGCCAAGAAGCACGACATCCCCATTTCCTCGGGCGCGAAGGTCTACTCCATGGACCGCAACATCTGGCATCTGTCCCACGAGGGCTCCGACCTCGAGGATCCGGCCAACGAGCCGAAGAACAGCATGTTCCTCATCTCCAAGGCACCAGAGGATGCACCGGACAAGCCGGAGTATGTGACGGTGGAGTTCGACAAGGGCACGCCGGTCGCCGTGAATGGTGAGAAACTCGGCGCAGTCGAGCTGCTGGAGAAACTGAACGAGATCGGCGCGCGCAACGGCGTGGGCATCGTCGATCTCTGCGAGAACCGCCTCGTCGGCATGAAGTCCCGCGGTGTCTATGAGAACCCGGGCGGTGCCATCCTTTACTATGCGCACCGTGAGCTTGAGTATCTCTGCCTCGACCGTGCGACGTTCCATTTCAAACAGCATGTCGCTGTGAAATATGCGGAGCTCGTCTACGACGGCATGTGGTTCTGCCAGCTGCGCGAGGCGCTGGCGGCCTTCGTTGCGAGCACGCAGCAGACGGTCACGGGCACGGTGAAACTGAAGCTCTACAAGGGCAACATCATCTCCGCCGGCTCCAAGAGCCCGTATTCGCTCTACAGCCAGGAGTATGTGACCTTCGAGCACGACGATGTCTACAACCAGGCTGACGCCACGGGCTTCATCAACCTCTTCGGCCTGCCGCTGAAGGTACGTGCACTCATGCAGGAGAAGACGGGCAAATGAGCAAAGCGATGTGGGGAGGCCGCTTCACGAAGAGCACCGATGAGATGATCAACGAGTTCCAGGCCTCCATCGGTTTTGACAAGCGCATGTACCACGAGGATATCGCGGGCTCCATCGCCCACGCGACGATGCTCGCGAAGTGCGGCATCATCAGCGCGGCGGACAAGGATAAGATTGTCGCGGGCCTCAGGGATATCCTGCAGGAAATCGAGGCGGGCAAGTTCGACTTTTCCGTGGACCTCGAAGATATCCATATGAATATCGAGAAGCGGCTCACGGAGGCCATCGGCGAGGCGGGCGGCCGCCTGCATACGGCGCGCAGCCGCAACGATCAGGTGGCGCTGGACACGCATATGTATGTGCGCAAGGAAGTCGTGGCCGTGCAGAAGGAAATCCTCAATCTGCAGCAGGCACTCGTCGAGGCCGCGACGAAGTACGCGGACGTCATCATGCCGGGCTATACGCATCTGCAGCGGGCACAGCCGATTACCTTCGGCCATCATCTGCTGGCGTATTTCTGCATGCTCTCGCGCGACTTCGCCCGCTTCCAGGGCGTCTATGAGCGCTGCGATATCATGCCGCTGGGCGCGGGCGCGCTCGCGGGCACGACGTTCCCCATCGACCGGCAGTTCGTGCAGCAGCAGCTCCATTTCGAGCATATCTACAACAACAGCCTCGATGCGGTGAGCGACCGCGACTATATCCTCGAGTTCCTCAGCGCAGCCAGCATCCTCATGGTGCATCTCTCGCGTCTCAGCGAGGAGACCATCCTCTGGTGCACGCGCGAGTTCCATTTCGTGGAGCTCGATGATGCGCACTGCACGGGCTCCTCGATGATGCCGCAGAAGAAGAACCCGGATGTCTCCGAGCTCGTGCGCGGAAAGACAGGCCGCGTGGTCGGCCATCTCATGGCCATGCTCACCACGGTCAAGGGCCTGCCGCTCGCCTACAACAAGGATTTGCAGGAGGACAAGGAAGGCATCTTTGACGCCATCGACACGGTGAAGTTCAGCCTCGCCGTCTACGCGCAGATTATCCGCGGCATGAAAGTGCGCGAGGAAGTCATGAAGCGAGCGGTGACAGAGGACTTCTCCAACGCCACGGACCTCGCGGATTATCTCGTGAAGAAGGGCATGCCTTTCCGCGAGGCGCACGCCGTCTCCGGCCAGGCCGTGCACGACTGCATCGAAAAGGGCATCTACCTCAAGGACATGAGCCTCGAGGACTTTCAGAAGCTCTCGCCGCTCTTCGGCCCCGACATCAAGGAGGCCATCGCGCCGGAGACCTGCGTGAAAAACCGCAACTCCTTCGGCGGCACGAGCTACGCCCAGGTGGCCCTGCAGCTCCAGGCAGCCCAGGAACTCCTGGCCAGCGAGCAAAAAGCGCACGACGCCGTTGCCGCGAAGCAAGTACAGGTGGACTGACCCGCGCGTGAACATCGCATGACAGATAAGAGCAGCAGGACCTTTCATGAGGACGGCTGAAAACGTCGCAAACAAAAGCTCCCATCAGAGTGGACCAGGAAACATCCAGGCCCTGCTGATGGGAGTTTCTTGCACACGTTTTGTTTTCACGGTACAATAAAGAAAAAAGGGGATGATATGGATGCTTTATTCGAAAATTTTCACGCCGAAGGGGACTATCGAAGTTCATGTTGTGCGGCAGTATGAGGACCGTGATGGGTGTGAGAATCTGATCATCCATGTTGAGTGTGCAGAGCATCGGGAGAGGCAGGCAGATTGGCGTTTGCCGGATATTTATTGCACGCATTCGTATGGCTTCACCGAGGACGAGCAGTTCCAGATGGAGGATTACCTGCGTAATAACGAAGCCATTATCTGGGATGATTGGCGGGAGGGGACACGCTATGCCTGAGGCAATCGAATCGTATCTCGGTTACTATATCTTCTTTTGGATAGGTGATGGCATGGAGCCCGTGCATGTGCATGTAGCCAAGGAACAGCAGCCAAATGCCACCAAATTTTGGATCACGACAGAAACAGTAGAACTAGCGAAGGATACTGGTACAGTTGAGCGAAAGGATATGGGGAAGATTCTGCGTTATCTGCGTCGTAATCGCCAGCAGATTATGGCGAGGTGGCTCTCACGCTTTGGTTCGGCTGACTTAAAGCGTTAATTTTAGCATGTGGGGCTTACAAGGCTTAAGTGGCAGGCGATACGGGAATATAAAAAGGCAGAAGCGGTACTGCTATCCAGTACTGTGCTCCTGCCTTTTTGTCATGTGTGTGAAGGTTCAGTCGTTTACCAGCAGGGCGCGGGCTTCGTAGGGGTGGAGCTGGCCCGGGGTGTGCTGGGGGTAGTTGCTGATGAGTTCGGTGCCTTGTTTGTCGTCGAAGAGCGTGCAGGGGACGGTGTCTGGCGTCCAGTTGCAGGCGACGTAGAGCGTCTGCCCCGCGTGGTGGCGGGCGTAGGCGTAGACGTTGGGGTCATCAGGCAGGAGCGGCTCGAAGCTGCCGTAGACGATGATCTCGTGCGTATGGCGCAGGGCGATGAGCTGGCGGTAGTAGTTGAAAACGGAGTCAGGGTCATCGACCTCGGCTGCCGCGTTGATGCTCGTGTAGTTCGGGTTGACGGCGAGCCAGGGCGTGCCTGTGGTGAAGCCGGCGTTGGGACTCGCATCCCATTGCATGGGCGTACGCGCGTTGTCACGCGCCATGTTGTCGAAGCAGGCGAGCATGGTCTCGGGGGAGAGTTTTTTCTGCTCGTCGACGAACTGATGCCAGGCGTTGATTTCCTCGACGTCGCGGCAGTCGGCAAGGGAATGGAAGTGCGTGTTCGTCATGCCGAGTTCCTCGCCCTGGTAGATGTAGGGCGTGCCCTGCATGAGGTGAAGGCAGGTCGCGAGCATCTTGGCTGAGAGCACGCGCCACTCCGGGGCGTCGCTGCCAAAGGTGGAGACGGCGCGCGGCTGGTCGTGGTTGTCCCAGTAGAGAGAGTTCCACGCCTGCCCGGCGAGCTCGGTCTGCCATTTGTTGAGGATGGCGCGGACATGCTGCAGTTTCGGTTTGCCGAGCGTCCATTTCTCCGCGAGGCTGCCGCGTCCGTTGCTCGCCTCGACATGCTCGAACTGGAACACCATGCCGAGCTCTTTGCCATCGCTGCGCGCATATTTTTTCGCCTCGTCGATGGTCACGCCTGCGGCTTCGCCGACGGTGAGCAGGTCGTAGTGCGAGAGCACGCGCGCGTTCATCTCCTGCAGGAACTCATGCACGCGCGGCCCGCTGATGCAGTAGGGGGAGAAGTCGCCGTAGCCGTCGGGCTTTACGGGGCCGTCGGGGAATCGCTGGTCCTTGGAAATCATGCTGATGACGTCCATGCGGAACCCGTCGATGCCCTTGTCGCACCAGAAGGTCATGAGGTCGTAGACCTCGTCGCGCACTTTGGGATTTTCCCAGTTGAGGTCAACCTGCTTTTTCGAGAACAGGTGCAGGTAATATTGGTTCGTCGCCGCATCGTACTGCCAGGCGGAGCCGGAGAAGCAGGACTCCCAGTTGTTGGGTGCCTGACCGTCCTTGCCGTCGCGCCAGATATAGTAGTCGCGGTAGGGGTTCGTGCGGGACTTGCGGCTCTCGATGAACCAGGGATGCTCGTCGGAGGTGTGGTTCACGACGAGGTCCATGACGATTTTGATGTCCAGGGCATGTGCAGCCGCAAGCAGCTCGTCAAAGTCCGCCATCGTGCCGAAATCCTGCATGATGGCGCGGTAGTCGGAGATGTCATAGCCGTTGTCATCGTTCGGCGAGGCGTAGATGGGCGAGAGCCAGATCACATCGATGCCGAGTTTCGCAAGATAGGGCAAGCGGCTTTTGATGCCCTGCAAGTCGCCGATACCGTCCCCATTCGCATCCATAAAGCTGCGCGGGTAAATCTGATAAATCACCGCTTCTTTCCACCAGGCATGTTGTTCTGCCATAAATAGGCCTCCTTTGCGTGTCACAGTATTTGCTGTATCCTACGATACAACACGCGCAAACGCGTTGCAAGCGTCAGGCATGTACAAGATGTGGATTTTGGCACGAGATGCAGAAAGGAAAAAGCGATATGTGCATCAGAAAACACATATCGCTTTGGCAGTTGTTGTCGATGTCAGCAGACTAAATTTTTACACAAAACGGCAGACGTGGTCAACGGCGATATCGGAGAAGCCGTAGGCTTCGGCTTTTGTGAGGCGGCCGTTGGCGATTTGCTGCACGAAGTCCAGGAGTTCACCGCCCATGTCTTCGACGGTCTTCTCGCCGCGGATGATGGGGGAGAGGTCGAAGTCCATATTGTCTTCGAGCCAGTTGTAGGTGTGCTCGTTGGCCGTGACCTTGCATACCGGTACGATGGCGTTGCCCGTCGGTGTGCCGCGACCAGTGGTGAATACGACCACATTGCAGCCTGCGGCGACCATCGAGGTGACGGAGGAGATGTCGTAGCCAGCCGTGTCCATGACGAGTGCGCCACTCTTGGCAGGCTTTACGGCCTGTTCGAGCACTTCGTTGATGGGGCGCGTGCCGCCCTTGCGAATGCAGCCGAGGCTCTTTTCATCGATGGTCGAGAGGCCACCTGCCTTGTTGCCCGGTGTTGGCTGGCCAGCCCGGCAATCCTGGCCAGCCCCCAGCAGATGCTTTTCGTAGGCTTCGCAGACTTCGATGACGGCATCGTGCAGGGCAGGGGAGGCAGCACGCCGCGCCAGTACGTGCTCGCCGCCGATCCATTCGATGGATTCACTCATCATGGCGGCGGCTCCTGCATCGACGAGACGGTCGGAGAGGTTGCCAACGGCAGGGTTTGCGGCGATGCCGGAGGTCGCGTCGCTGCCGCCGCATTCGATGCCGAGCAGCAGCTCGCTAAGCGGGAATTCCTCCTTTTGCTGCTGGCCTGCCTCAGCCGCGAGCTCGCGGGCGGCACGAACGGCTTTTTCGATGGTTTTCAGCGTGCCCCCTTCCTCCTGAATGCCAAAGGAGACGACAGGACGTTTAGTCATGGCCTGAATTTTCTCACGCAGAACCTTGTGCGGTACCGTTTCGCAGCCGAGGCCGATGATAACGACACCGTAGACATTTGGGTTTGTCGCAAAGCCTGTGAGCACTTTCTGTGACATCGCCGTGTTGGCGGCTACGTCGCTGCAGCCTGTGTTAAAGACGATGTTCACCGCACCGCGTACCTGAGAGGACACGATGCGCGCGGTCTCGCTGCCGCAGGCGCAGGTTGGCAAAATCAGCACGTGGTTGCGGATGCCGGGGCGCCCCTCGGGACGGCGGTAGCCCCAGAAGGTGCGCTGGCTGCCAGCCGCATAGGGGCGCTCAGCCTGACGGGCGGGGACGTCCGCGGCAAAGGCTGCGGCAGCAGGCGTGCCGGTACCGAGCATTTCGTCCGCATAGGCGCGCGGCACGCTGTGGATGTTCTGGTTGGACACCCAGTGCCCCTTGGCGATGTCGGTTGTGGCCTCGCCGATGACTTCACCGTATTTGTAGATGCGGTCACCGGTGTGCAGATCCTGCAGGGCGATTTTGTGCCACTGCGGGATGGGCTCGGCGGCCGTCACGCCTGCCTCAGTACCCAGCCAGGTTACCACATCACCCGCACGGGCCGCGGTGGTGCAGGTGACAACATTATCCTTTTCTGCGAGTTTTACTGCCTTGACTTCCATAGCGTATTCTCCTTTGCTTAGACTTGCTTTTCTGTTGCTTTCAGCATACTACAACGTGTGTATAAAAGCAATTTTATAGACTTTATATATCTATAAAATTGTGTTATAGTCATAGCAAAAGTATTCGAGGTATGAGCTATGCAAAATGAACTCAATTATATCTATGAAGTGTGGCAGTGCGGCAGCTTTTCCCAAGCGGCTGAGAAGCTGTTCCTGTCTCAGCCCGCGTTATCCCTGGCAGTCAAGCGTTACGAGGAGAAAACAGACGTGCAGATTTTTGACCGTAGCCAACAGCCATTGCGGTTAACACCCGCAGGAGAGGTGGTGTTGCGCCATATCAGAAATTTGCGCCTGGAAGAAAAATCCTTGCAGGATGAGCTGCACGACCTGCAGACGCTGGACTGCGGTGCGCTGCGTTTGGCTGCAACGCAATTCTTCAATTGCTATGTGCTGCCCGGGGTATTGCGGCAGTTCAGGCTGCAGTATCCAAAGGTGGATTTAACGGTATACGAGCAGCCGGCGAATATGGTAGATCAGTTGCTGGACGATGGTACAGCGGATGCCTGTTTCCATACAGGAGCTTACGATGCCAAGCATTACACAGGCAAGCAGGTTTTTTCGGATTATCTGGTCTTTGCCGCACCGTGTGAACTGCTGCCAGCAGGTTTGCAGTCACAGGGGTGGCAGGGCAGGGAGGTACCGAATTGCCAGAGGGATGAGGCTGGTGTGCCCCTTGCAGAATTGGCTGCTTTACCGTATATCAGCTTGACGCCCAGCAACCAGTTGCGGGAGCGCACGGAGGCGATTTTTCACGATAATGGCTGTGAGCCGCATACGATTTTCACAGCAGGACAGGTCGTGACGGCCTGGCACATGGTCAAGCAGGGGATTGGCTGTACGTTGGTCAGCGATTGTATGGCTCGTGAGTACGCAGCCGATGATATGCGATTTTTCCCTTTGCTAAATCCCGCAGCACAACGGACATTTTACGCTATCACGCGCAAGGGGGCGTATCAGTCGCGTTTTCTGCATGCACTCTTGCAATTTATTTTGTCGATTGGAGAGAAAACAACACGTTAGATAATATGTAGTGACCCCCAAGTTGTAATTCGTGGATTTACCTGTACAATATAGGTGATACCGAACATTAACAGGATTTACCACATACAAAATGGAGGCCACCTAATGAACAGTATAGTCTAT